>Ga0157370_10000854_pt1 | contig 38624 bp, 39 predicted proteins | sample C35metaG_FD_113463 | JGI IMG/M metagenome (GOLD analysis project Ga0157370, IMG submission 113463) | Corn rhizosphere microbial communities from Kellogg Biological Station, Michigan, USA - C3-5 metaG | ecosystem: Host-associated > Plants > Roots > Rhizosphere > Soil | place: USA: Michigan... | reverse complement strand
GTATAAACCCTATTTATGCTATAACTTTTCGAAAGATCGATTGCAGGCAGATGCCGTAATTGAAGTGAAAAACTGTTTCTTTCCGTATCATGATAATTTCGGAATTTCATTTAATACAAATCACGCTAATGCTAAAAATTTCAAAACCGGAATCAACAATATTTCGGAAATGAAAACCATTACCATGATGGAATATGCCCAACATATTTTAGATAGGATACATCATTATTTTCAGAAGCAAAAAATCTCGATGAAAGAAAATGAAACGATTCTGGATTATATCAATCATTACGAAATCATCACGGCAAAAGAAAAAACAGGGTATTGTCCGGATTATAATTTACACCAGAAAAAACTTCCGTTTTTAAAGGCTTTTCTTCCCCTTTTCGGAAGTACTGTAGATATCTCTCTGTACAGGAATTTTTATTTTTCGGTGGTGAGAATTGCAGATTTTATAGATGCGAAACTAAATGATGTTCAGGCTTTTGATCAAAGTATTTACAGCGAATTAAAATCTGAAGCAATGATAAAAATTCACATGAGAGGACATAGTTTTCTTACGATTTGTAATTGATTTTTTTTAGGAGCTTAATCCCGCTTTCCGCACTCGCTATTTTTGTGATTTCGGGCGGCGGCAAAGCAGCCGCCGCCCGAAATCACAAAAATGAGCTCAGACAAATGCTCCAATCGGGGCTAGGAAATGACCCCTTCAATTAAATATTTCGTACTAAAATAAAATATTGTCAGATTTAGAAAACTGTAACGAAAAAAAATAAAAATTAATCCGTTAAATAAGATTCCCACTGTTTGAATGCTGGGCAGAACTAATAACCAAATCGCTAATTAATAAACCGCAAAAGCTTTGGGAATCTTAGGATTAATCATTTAATGTTTAGAAGAATATTTCAGTTTTGAACTTTTTAAGGATATAAAATATCAAATACTAACATTCATACACTAATTATATTGTCGAAATGCATTTTAAAACTGTATTTCAAGCAAAAAACCAGATCGATTGATCTGGTTTTTGTTTTGCAGAGAGGAAGGGAAATGAACCTTATTATATTTAATATAGCTAATTTTATATAAAACCACTATATATCAATATTTTACATATATTTGTATAAATTAATATACTTAGTTTTTATGTCTAAATATAGAAGAAGTAGCACCTAAACTGGCACCTAATGAATTCCACTTTTAAACTTAAAGATCCTAATAGTGAAAAGGAAACTTTGATTTATTTCCGTTCATTTTTTAGCAATGAAAATAAGAATTTCATCTACTCTACTGGTGAAAAGATAAAACCTTCTGAATGGGATTTTGAACACAGGCAACCAAATGACATTAATGGAAGGACAAAACGTGCAGAAAGCCACAGAGGTATAAAAAAACAATTAGATAGATACATTGGTTATTTCACTGAAATCGTAAATCGTTACAAAAATATCGGCGAACATCTAACTACTGATATCATAAGGCAAAGATTTGATGAAGAGTTCAAAAAAATTAAAGTGAAAGAAGATTTTTTTAGACTTTATGAGCAATTTATTGATGAGAAAGCTAATGATTATACCGGAAAAGGAATATCAAAATCAACCAAGACCAGATATGAACATAATAAAAAACTACTTCTCGAATTTCAAAACTACTCTAAAATAAAAATTACGTTAGGGAGCTTTAACGAAAAAACTTATAATAAATTTCTTAAATATTGCATTGAGATAAAAGACCATTCTGCAAATACCATTCATCGTGATGTTGGGTTGTTGAAGACATTCCTTTATTGGGCATTAAACAAAAAGTACAGCTATAATAATGATTTCATAAGCTTCAAAAAACCTCCGAAATTTCGTACTGATGAAATAGCGTTAAATCATGAACAAGTTGAGCTCATATACAATTATGACTTCAGTTATAACAAAAGATTGGAAAGGGTACGTGATCTTTTTGTTTTTGGATGCACTACAGGAATGAGGTTTGGCAATTACAGTACGATCTCAAGAAGTGATGTTGATGGAAATTTTATACGAGTTATCGATTTAAAAAGTAAATCTAAGAACTTGGCAATTCCTTTAAACAGTATTTCTAAATCAATACTCGAAAAGTATGATTACAACCTGCCTAGTATTACAAATCAGAAGATGAATGAATATATCAAAGAGGTTTTTAAAAAGTTGGAATTTACTGATGAAATAAAAAAGACTATGAAATATGGTGATGAACTGGTTGACCAAAAAGCTGAATTTTGGACAAGAATTTCGTCACATACTGCAAGAAGAAGTTTCATCACGATAATGAAGAACAAACGAGTTCCGGATAAAGTAATTATGAGTTACACTGGTCATACTAGTCTGGAGGTGTTTAATGCATATTATAGACCAAGTGAAGATGATAAGATCAACTATATGAACGAGGTTTTTAAATAATTACTATTTTAGGTTATGGATCAAAAAAAGCTTTACGGACGTTGGAATATTTGGGAAGAATTTGTAGGATATCCTATGATGACCTATTATTGGTTAAAAGGAGAAAAAATTCAGAAGCTGTTACAAAGGAGAATTGAAAAAGCTGGGCAAAAATCTTCTAAAATTGTTCTCAATGAAAAAATAAAAAATGAGTTTTTGATCAAATATGAAAAGTTGGACAACTTCTTCAGTTTTCATTTCAAAGATATTGATGCATCAAGAAATCACAACTTTGAAGAGAAAATCCAATACTGTTTAAATCAATATAAAAAGGAATCTACAAGTCTTATAAGTTCGAGTAATTTAATGAAGTTGCAGGGCAATTTTTTAAGCGGTGCTGAAATTACACTTTTTCTATATTTTGCTTTGGAGAGAAAAACAAAGAGAGATATTCGCTTATCAGATATTATGGTAGGTGAAAATAGTTCTAAAATTTTTATTGCTTTTCTCACAGGCAAAAAGTTTATCGATGAAAATCAAAATCTGCTTGTAGATCAGAAATCTTCATTTATAAGAATTCATCGTTTCTTAAAAGATCATCATATTATAAATCCGGATTTTCAAGACACCACAATTATTGAAGCGATGGAAAATGAATACAATACGAATTTTGACAAAGGAACATTTTCAAGAGCAATCACAGTTAAACCAAGTGACTTTGAAGAAATTATCTATCAAGAATTATCAAAGTTGTTTAATGTTAAGAGTTAGGCTTTATATCATTGATTAAGATTATCTACTTATTTCTTAACTTATCTGTTAATCTTACAACTTTTTTTAATTGAATTTGAAATCAATTCATTATTACTTGCTTTTTCTTCCTTTTGACTTCTGATGCAATTGCCTTTGCGAGACATTTAAATCATGAATTTTGTATTTAAAGATGAAATTTAATTGCTAAACTTTTCAAAAATTTAGATGTAATTATTTTTTCAACGCGTCAAGTTTTGGCGCATTGCTCATTTATTTTTGTCAAAACTATATGATAAGACTCATATTAATTATCATTTAATAAGTGAGTTATTATGTTAAAAAAAGTTAAATTCGCACAATGTTAAATTAAACTCAAATCATGAAAAAGCTCTACATGAGTGCATTTGTCTTATGCACAGTTCCGTTATTGCATGCTCAGGAAATAGTCTGGCAAAAAGATATTAAATCCTCCACACAGGATTTTCTCTCACAGGTCACCACAACAATCGATCAGCAATATCTTATTACCGGAAGTTCGATTCAATCAAAAAAAATCACTTCCGAAAACAAACAGAATAACGGTTACGATTTTCATCTCGTTAAATTGAATCAACAGGGTGAAGAAGTCTGGGAAAAATATTTCTCGGGACAGAATCACGACTTTTTATCGGCAACAGTTGCTACTCAGGAAGGAGGTTTTCTGTTGGCAGGAACGTCGCATTCGGGAAAAGGTTTAGATAAAAAAGATGATTCTAAGGGAGGATCTGATATCTGGCTCATTAGAATCAACGAATTCGGAGATGAATTGTGGCAAAAAACTTTAGGAACATCTCAGGATGAAGAAGCAAGATCGGTGATTCAGACCGCTGATTTTGGTTTTATGGTTGCCGGGAATGTTCAGAATGCAGCCAACGGATTCGGCTCAAAAGATGTGACCGTAACAAGACTTGATAAGAATGGAAAAGTACTTTCGGAAATAATCTTAGGCGGAAGAGGATTGGATGAAGTCGAAAAAATGATTCCTACACCGGACGGAGGAGCGTTACTTGGGATATACTCGAGGAGCAGTGCTTTTGTAGGAACAGAAAAGTTAAAAGCTGAAAATTCAGCTATCAATTATCAACCTAAAACCAGCAACAATTTTGGTGAAGGCGATTACTGGGTAATTAAACTTAGCAATGACAACAAAGTAGAATGGGAAAAGAATTTTGGAGGTAAAGGTGATGATCATTTGAGAACAATGGTTTTTACTTCTTCTGGTTACATTATCGGCGGAGAATCGAGATCTGAAAAATCAGGAAATAAAACCGTTGGAATTGAAGAAGGAACAGATGTTTGGCTGATCTCTTTAAACACGAAGGGTGAAGAACAGTGGCAGAAATCTCACAATTTTAAAAACCGTGATATTCTGATGGGGATGAATGTAATCAGCACTGGAGATGGCAGAAACTCAAAAGGAATTTTACTCGGAGGTTACACTCAGGCAGAAGGAAGAATTGAAGCTGATGATGAAACATTCTGGATGCTTTATATCGACAATGACGGAAATGAACAATGGAGAAAACACGTAAAAGGCGAATCCAGAAAGAAAGAGGAAAGACTTTCTGATTTGAAAATGAATAAAGACGGCTCTATTGTTTTGGCAGGAACAAGCGCTGAAGAACTCGGAAAAGAAAACTGGAAGGTTGTAAAACTTGGAGATCAGCAAATCGATCAGTTAATAGAAAAACAAAATATTAAAATCTATCCTAATCCGGTATCAGATTACTGTTATGTGGAGATTGGTTTTGATTTTAAAGAGGCAGATATTATACTTTATGACATGGGAGGAAGGCAACTGCAGAGTTTAATGACGAAGAATAAGGTAACAAAGATTAATACCCAGAATCTTATTCAGGGAGCTTATCTGATTGTAATAAAAACTGATACTGAGAAAACTGCTAACGCAAAGATTATTAAAAAATAAATGAGCATCAATAATATGAATAAAAGTAAATTATATATTCTAATACTAATATTTTCAACTATAAATTGGTATGATAGTCAGATTATGTTTATTGAAGATAAAGCGTATAAAGATATTCAGAATAGCCAGATTAATAAACCAACGGTAGGAAAGTTAAATGATTTTTCAATTTCAGATGAGAATGTAAATTTGAGTACAGGTGTTTTATTACCAAGTATATCTCTTACTGGTATTAGTACAAAATTTCTTAGTCAAGATATTAATCTTATATATAAAAATGGAAATGGTATTCGTGTGAACGACATTTCATCTGACGTTGGATTAGGTTGGGAAATTGAGACAGGTGGATCTATATCAAGAAAAGTTAATGGCTTTGCAGATGAAGGAAAGCTTTATTATGATGCTCAAGTAGGCGTTCCAGGAAATAATTTTGTAATTCAGATAAACGAAAATAATTTTCTAAATGGCTGGCTGGATTTTGCAAACTGGAATCCTTACAAAACACCGCAAATACCGGCATTAATGCCAGAAACACCACAGAACAATCAAAGCTTAGGGGGTGCCATCCAAAATTTTGTCAATAGTGTTAAAAATAACAATTTTGAAGCCTATAAATGGTTCAGAAATTTTAGAACCGGAGTGTACCTAGGTCCTGATGGCGGAGGGGGATGGCCGCCGAATACGCAGCCTATTAATGGCTCTACAATTGCAGACTTATCTGCAACTTCCGGGTTTGGATGGCGACATTATGATGTTGATGGAGAGCCTGATGAATATTTTTTTAATTTCGGGAAATACTCGGGAAAGTTTGTTTTTGATGGTGATCGAAAGCCTGTTTTAGTACCGCATATCCCTGGGTTAAAAGTGGAATCCCCCTACGGACCCGCAAGTAATAACAGTTGGATATTCACTACACCTGAAGGTGTAAAATATCATTTCTATAATACGGCAGGGTATTATGAGGTGTTAAACAGTGCGACAAATACAGCCCCATTTCATGATGATTGGAGCGGAACAACACCGAATGTCAATGAGGGACTAGGCATCACAGAAAACATTTCTAAATGGTATTTGAGCAAAGTGGTAGGAATAAATGGTGAAACAATAGAATACTCATATGCAAACTTGCCAGATCTTGTGTACAGTGAAAAAGCAGAGATAAAACAAGTTTTTAGACCAAGCTCAGGTAGTACACAAACTCCACCTACCTATTTTCCGGTGTCATTAGATGCTGGTTTCCACGAAAGGATATTGGATCGAACAACTCAATTTAGACTAAAAGGCCCAAAAAGACTGCTGAATGTTAAAACGTCAGATAATAATAGAATTGATTTTATATACAATGGTCTAGAAAGAGGCGACATCGATCAGTCTCAAAATTCGATTAAAAGAAAAAGCCTATCATCTATCGAGAAATATGATTATAATAATAAACTTATTGAAAAAATTGACTTTAATCAGAATTATTTTGATAGCGGTTGTAATACCTATGATTGTAAGAGATTAAAATTAAATAATATCAAGAGAATCAACACGGTCACTTTAAATAGCTATTTAACAACATCATTTGAATATAACCACGTTGATAATCTTCCCAAGCGAAATTCTAATCAACAAGACTACTGGGGCTTTTTTAACAGCAATACGGTAAATTCGTTAATACCGAATGTTAATAGTTTTGGGGGGTATAATTATTCAGGTGCAGATAGAAGACCGTCCGAAACAAAAGCGTCAGCTAATATCCTCAAAAAAATTATTTATCCTACTCAGGGTAGTGTGGAATATGTTTATGAACTTAATGACTTTCGTCCCAGTCAATTTAATGATTTCCCTATTACAAACAACAAAACAGGGGGCTTAAGAATTAAGAATATTATAAAAAAAGATAAAGCTACTTCTGTTCCTATCACGACATTATTTACCTACAAATTGTCGAATGGAAATACGAGTGGAGAACTTCCTGATCTATTGTTAAACTCTACGATGCAGGAGAATAATAATGGGGCTGGAAGAATGTTTGAGAGGCAAAAAGTTGAAGTTGACCAAAATAGCGGCGAGACCAGCGTATATGTAATGATTTATTCTACTCCGAAATATCTTTTTACAAATGATTTAATTAGATATTCAAAAGTTATTGTTGAAACACAGGGGAAAGGAAGTAAAGAATATACTTTAAGCTCCTTTTCAACAAATCCGGATGATCAACGAATTGGAAGGAAATGGCTAGGTTCTTCTTCAGGATTCCAACCAACCTCTTCAACGATTACCAATTCACTCTACTCTTATACAGTATTTAATACACCAACAATTTCTACTCCTGATAAAAGTTACATGAGGGGGCTAATTCTGAGTCAAATAGAAAAAGATAATACCGGAAATATTTTAAGAGAGACTTTGAACGAATATCAAATAAATCCAAGTGGATATACACCGATAACAGTATATGGAATTGGTGCATCTTCTATAGACTCTTTTATTGCAGAAGATTCCCGAATTGGAAGCTTGGATTTTAGTATCAACTTTTATAAAAGTGATTATGTTTTTCTCAATAAATCAATAGCAAAAGATTACGTCAGCAATCCTCCATTGGAAACGATTGAAAATAACTCTTATAACAGTGTGCCACTTTTAAGCAGCAAAAATATATCGTTTGCAAATAATGATGTATATAGTAAGGCATATAAATATGCATCAGATAAACAAATACAAAAATTAATTGATGCGAATATAGTAAGCCTTCCTGTAGAAACAGAAGTTAAGAAGAATGGTAAAATCATTAATAAATCGGAGATTAAGTATGATAATCCAGCCAATCTATATCCTAGTTCAGCAGTTGATTACGATGTAGATGGTAATAATTCTGTAGCGACAATAACATATGATTTATACGATGATAAAGGTAATTTATTACAATTTACAAACAAATATGGTATTCCCGTTACTTTACTCTGGGGTTATAAAGGAACTGAACCGATTGCTAAGGTAGAAGGAATATCATATGCAGATCTGTCTACCAAGCTTGGTTTCTCCAATACGAATACTGGCTACAAAACCTTAGATATAGTAACAAAATCTGATGCAGACACCAACGATAGTTACGAAACTCAGACTTTATTACCCTCGTTAAAATTATTCAGGCAGAATAATTTATTGAAAGATTACCAAATAACGACTTATACCTATGACCCCTTAGTTGGTTTGAAAACTATAACATCAGCGTCTGGACATAAAGAAAATTATAAATATGACGGCACAAATAAGTTAGAGAAAATTACTGATCAGAATGATAATATAGTAAAAGAATTTAAATATAAATATGCCGACACTATTTTTTACAATGACGTTCAAAGTATGCCATTTATAAGAAATAATTGTACAAATGGAGAAACTTCCACAACACCAGTAATTTACACGGTACCTGCTGGAACCTTTTCATCGACAGTGAGTTTGGCAGATGCTAATCAAATGGCTATAAATGATATTAATACTAATGGTCAAAATAATGCAAACTCTAATGGTATTTGTATAGGTGTTCATTGCACTATTTCACCAAATTATAATATATCTATTTATTATTCATCAATTCAGCAATCATCACCGGGTAATTTTTCTGGAATCCTAAGCATGCCTTTAAGCAATCCTTCGGTAAGTTGGTCAAGTGGAGTTATGATCGGTACATTGGGAGTTGCTTGCAGACCCAGCTCTATTAAGTATATTTCTACAACTGGAAATCCAGGTACTATTGTAATTTATCCTACGGGCGAGGTCCATCTTCAGACTTCTGCTTCTGGAGGTTCGCAACCCTTGTCATTTTATTTCAATTATACTAAAAACTAACTAATCATGAAAAGAATATTAATCTCTATTAGTACCGTGTTTGCAGGAGGTATATCTAATGCTCAGGCAACCAACACTGAGAATTACATACAAACCAGAGTTTATCTCGAGCCGGTAACCACGTCAAGCTCAACAGCAAGACAAATAGAAACCGTTCAGTATTTTGACGGTTTAGGCAGGGCTAAACAGGTTGTGAATGTAAAAGCATCACCTACAGGAAAAGATTTGGTGAGCCATATTGAGTATGACGGTTTCGGGAGACAGGTCGATTCCTGGCTTCCTGCCCCGATGAACACCTTGAATGGCGGAATTCAAGCAGGCGTAAAATCTTCAGCCACGACTTATTATAGTGATAATTTTGCTTTTGGTCACTCCAACCTGGAAGCATCACCTTTAGACAGGGTTTTATCTCAGGTACAGCCCGGCACGGACTGGCAAGCCCATCCCGTCACATTTAATTACGATGCGAATGTTGACGGAGAGGTGAGAAAGTTTACAGCTATATTTAACTATACAACTTTCGAATCGAAACTTACTTTATCACCTTCGTATGGTAGTGCCCGGTTATACAAAAATACGGTAACGGATGAAGACGAAAATACGACCATTGAATATAAAAATGGTCAGGGCCAGGTTTTAATGGTAAGAAAGGCAATCAGTGCCACAGAAAATGCAGATACTTATTATGTTTACAATGATTATGATCAGCTGGCTTATGTCATTCCACCTTTAGCAGTAGAAGCGGTTAAAAGTTTAACCACAGGTACATTTCCTGATGTAACATTAAACAATCTTTGCTATCAATACAAATACGACGGTAGAAACCGTCTTGTTGAGAAGAAGCTTCCGGGAAAAGATTGGGAATATATGGTGTATGATAAAGCAGATAGACTGATTGCAACGCAGGATGCTAATTTAAGATCAGGCTCCAAATGGCTTGTCACAAAATATGACAAATTTGGTAGAGTAATCTATACAGGAATTATGCCTCTTCCAAATCAAACCCGTGCAGGATTACAAGCTATAACCAATAATTTCGTAATTACTGAAAACAAAAGCGCACAAGGTTTTACCATGAGCGGAATGCAGATTTATTACACAAACGATTTATATAATCAGATAGATACGATATTATCCGTTAATTATTATGACACCTATCCTCCATCTACGCCGTCATTTATCCCTACAGTTACTAATTTACCTTTGTTGACCGATGATTCAAGTTTAAATGTAAGTACCAAAAGTTTACCGGTAGCGTCATATGTAAAAAACATTGAAGACGACAACTGGACAAAGAATTACACTTGGTATGACCAGAAAGGAAGTCCGATTGGAAGTCATTCTATTAACCATTTGGGAGGCTATACGAAAACAGAATCTGAGCTTGATTTTTCTGGAATGGCAAAGATGGTTGTTACAAAACATAAAAGACTGGATAGTGATCCGGAAAGAGTGATTACAGAAAACTTCACCTATGATCATCAGAACAGATTAAAAACCCATACTCATCAGGTTGATAGCAATCCTGTGGAATACCTTGCGCAGAATGAGTATACCGAGCTTTCACAGCTAAAAAACAAAAAAGTGGGCGGTACAAGCTTAGGAAGTGGACTTCAACAAGTAGATTATACCTACAACATCCGTGGTTGGATGACCAAGATCAATGATCCTGCAAATCTTAACGGAAAGTTTTTCGGATATGAAATTAAATATAATAATCCTGTTTACTCAAGTGTTTCTTCCGGAAAATTTAATGGAAATATTGCAGAGATAGATTGGAAAAATTCTGCCGAGGATATTCTTAAAAGATATAACTATACGTACGACAATTTAAACAGGTTGAAAAGCGGTCTCTATGCAGAACCTAATTCTACAAACCCACACAATGGTAACTTTGATGAGTATTTAACGTATGATCGGAATGGTAATATTACTAACCTTCAGCGAACAGCTGTTCCTATTGGGGGACTTACTTCTACAATGGTTGATAATCTAGATTATCAATATACAGGAAATCGTCTTAACCGTATTGTTGAAAATGCATTGAATGATACTGGATATGAAGGAGGTAGTAATCTGATCAGTTATGATCTGAATGGTAATATGACAAATATGCTTGATAAAGGTATACAGGAAATTAACTATAATCACCTGAATCTGCCAAATGCGCTTGGTTTACCTCAAATCAATCAATTTGGAATGTTAGTACCTGTAAATCTGCAATATCTCTATCGAGCAGATGGTACAAAACTTCGAAAAATCTATTCCACCGGAGGAGGTAGGGGTCAATCAACAACAAACAGTATATATGATTATCTAGATGGTTTTCAATATTACTTAGTTGAAACCATAGCTGCTTGTCCTTGGTGTAGAACCGAGGTAGCTTACGAAGAGCAGGCATTTGAAAAAGGAGGGATTATTCTTCCACCAGTGGATCCTCATTTTCCAACGTTGCCAGCATTATGGGTATTGGATTTTGTTCCTACATCAGAAGGATTTTATAGTTTTACAGAAAATCGTTATATTTACCAATATAGAGATCATTTAGGTAATGCAAGAGTAAATTTTGCGAAAAACAGCGAAGGAATACTACAGGTCACAGATGTTAATAATTATTATCCTTTCGGATTAAGTCATATTGGAGGCTTAAAAGGAGTTTTAGGAGGTTATAAAAATTACAAGTACAACGGTAAAGAGTTGCAAGAGACGGGAATGTATGATTATGGAGCAAGGTTTTATATGCCGGATATTGGAAGATGGGGTGTCATCGATCCACTAGCTGAAACTTCTCGCCGCTGGTCGACTTATACTTATGCTTATAATAATCCGATTAACTTTATCGATCCAGATGGTAGAGAAGGTTTAGGATGGGGACTGAAAGATAATCAATGGAAGTTTGTTGATGGAATGCAGAAAGGAGATGCAGCTTACCAACAAGGAGGCTACACTGATTTTCGTGCGGATGGAAGTGTTGAACCTAATGTTCAAATTACCAACAGTAGTGCCGAAAACACTGGTCTTACTTATTTAGGGTTTAATGGAGATACTTCTTATATGCCAACGAATTCAAATGGTTCTGTAGGAATGGTTGGACTATCCAATTGGTTTAGAGATGCTATTTCAGATGTTGAATCTTCAGTAGCAGGTTTATTTAGAACTACCAATGAAACTTTCCAAGTTTTTACAGGTGGAGCTAATGAAACAGATCCCAGTACAGCAAGTAAAGCAAGAGGTGGAGATAGACTTCAAACGAACGATATGTTTGAGCAGATATTTATGTTTTATGGTAGAAATACACAGCTTACTCGTGGTCCTATAGGTTTTGAAGAGGCTTTTACCCAATTTGGTCTTGATGTAGAAGGTATTGGAAATCCTTTCGGAGGGTCATCAGGAAGTCCATCAGGAAGCCCATCAGGGGCAACTCCTATTAAATCAGACACATTTGGCATTTGGGACAGACAAGCTACTGGAATTTTACGTAATAATGATGGATCTGTATTTGGTTTAAAATATAAAAATGTAAGAGGAGAAGGGCTAAGTAAAAGAACATTAGATTCTTTAAATAAATCAATTAAAGACTCTAATAACTATTGGAATAAGCAATTAAGGAAATAGATTATGAAGTATATTATTTTATGTGGTTTGTTCATCTTTTTTGGATGTAAAAAAGAAGTATCTCAAAAAATATATTATCCAAACGGAAAGCTTAATTATCTTTTAAATAAAACAACAGATACTACTAAAATTACATTTTTTGCTAAAAATGAAAAAGCTGTGATGCATTTAAATTTTTATAAAGATTACTTTATAGGAGCTATTGTTTATAGCAAGAATCCAAATCTGCCGTTTAAAGATTCTATTAATATAGACAGTGTGAAGGGGCCTCATTTTTATGGAACAGAATACATTATTTTTGAAAAAGGAGCTAAGGTTATGGGATCTTACAGGTATAAAAGAAACTTAGATTTTAGAAAAGCATTACAAAGTATACAACCTTTTGGTATTCATAATACATTTGATATGAAAGGGGAGGTTATTGAAAGAACCGAATATACAATTATAAATGATACTGTATATAACACGAAAATTGCATTAGAATGAATTATCAAGTACGTTTTTTATTATTAATATTTTCTATTTTTCTAATGAAATCCTGCAGAAAAGAAAGCGATATGTCTTATAATATTTATGATAAAAATGGTTTTATTAAAGCGGAAGGAAATTTTAACCGAGATCAGTTTATAGATACAATTTACATTTATAAAGAAAAAGACAATGATATTTACAATGATCATTTTGATACTTTTATCATAATAGATAGTTCAAGAAAAAAATATTTTTATGGCACTGAGATAGTAGAAGAAAGAAATACACATAAACTTTTTTCTAAAGGAGTATATAGATTTAAAAAGTCTTCTGACCCACAAGAGTGCTATCAAAGTAAATTAAAGACTGGATATTTTGAATTTCATAATATTGATGGTAGTTTACATTCCAAAAAACTCTATCAAATAAAAGGAGACTCTTCTTATGAGATAAATTCACCTGGAAATAGTAAATAATGTTTACCTAACTACTACATGATTTTACCGTGTGGGCATATAATAAAAAACCTTGCAAAGTGCAAGGTTTTTTATGTTGATAGTGTAGCGTTTTTCTATGAATAAGCTTTATAAGATGGATGTCGATTATGCAGGAAAGACACTCCATTATTGATAAGGTAAGCAGGGAGCTCAAGGAAGTTCAGTTTGTTGTAGCTATCCGGGGAGCCAGCCAGTATACGTATGCTGAAGCCTCTATGAGCCAGCATAAGGAAGATTTTGTACGTTCTGTAGATATTGAAAGTGTCAACTTCGATGACACCCGCAATCTCGACCGTAATCTGGTAATGCGTCTTGCAAGTGTAAGTCTCCCCGAACGTTGGAATTATACCCTCATTTTGTTCTGTAAAACTATAAAATATTTCATTCTGTTGTTGATGTTGGCAAAATTTGTTGAAAAGGAGAAAACTCGGTGTTGGGATTAGCGTCTGGCGAGTTTTCCTTTTTCAACAAATACTTCATTGGAGATAGGTTTCGCAAGCTTTTATAAGGTCTGTTATTGTTGTAATGCTCCATCCAATCATAAGTTATTTCCCTTACTTCTATCAAATTATTGAAGATTCTTGCATCCAGAACCTCTGTCCTATAGCTTCTGTTGAACCTTTAAATAAAAGCATTCTGAACAGGTTTCCCCTGTTGAATGTACCGGATTTCAATCCTGTATTTATGGCACCAATTCGTAAAAACAGAACTTGTAAACTCGGGACCATTATCTGTTCGTATCGCTTTTGGTTTTCCTCTTTCTTTTACAATCCATTCCAATAGATCGGTCATATGCATCGCTCCGATGGAAAGCCCGGCTTCAATCCAAATCGATTCTCTGTTATAATCATCAATAATGTTCAACGTTCGGAATCGTCTTGAGTTAAACAAAGAATCACTCATAAAGTCCATACTCCAAACTTCATTGTATTTTTCAGGAACTTCCAAGTTTTGTCTTTCTCTTGAAGCAAGTCTTCTCCTTCTTTTTCTCAAAATATTCAGCCCTAATTTCTTGTAAACTCTATAAACTTTCTTATGATTCCAACCAAAACCTTCATTACGAAGACTGTAAAATATTTTCTTGAATCCATAGCTGGAATGTTTTTCAGAAAGCTGGCTCAGGCAATCAATGACATCCGTATCATCTTTTCTTTTGGGATGATAGTAATAGCTGCTTCGCTCCAAATTCAAAGATTTACACGCCTGCCGAATGTTAATTGGATATTCTGAAACCAGATAAGCAACCACTTCCCGTTTTGTGGCAGGCTTTACCACTTTTTTGAGAGTACATCTTTCAGTGCTTCATGTTCCAAACTGAGGTTGGCAAACATCTTTTTCAAGCGATTATTATGATTCCAGTTCTTTAATTCTTGCCAGTTCTTTGGTAGAATTAATCCCGCTGAATTTCTTTTTCCAATCGTGCAAAGTCTGATAATGAAATCCATATTTCCGAGACAATTCTTTTGCTGTTTGTCCTGACTCATACTCCTTCAAAATAGCCGAAATTTGACTCTCTGTAAATTTGCTCGTTCTCATAACCTAAAATTAATCGTTTTTTGTTAATAATTTTAGGGGTATAAAATGTCCAGTTTTTAGGGAGACTTACAAAAAACAAGAGTTTTTATCAAAATTAAGGGTAGTCAATTTAAACCGAAATTACCTGATCACTTTGAATTGAAAGTGGGTGGTCAATATCACTGGAATTTACATTTATATTTCTGAAGTATATAAAAATCCACGATAAAATCACAGTCTTATCGCGGATCATAAATCTTCATTTATAAGAATTCACCGTTTTCTAAAAGACAATCGCATCATCAGCCCAGATCTTCACTACACCACAATTATTATGGTATAGTGAAAATGAATATAATATCAATTTTGATAAAAAAACATTTTCAAGGGCAGTAACTGTGAAACCGAGTGATTTTGATGAAAGTATCTATAAAGAATTATCTAAGTTGTTTAATGTCAGGTATTAAATTTTACGCAATTGACAAAAATTGCATAATTAGTAATTCCAATCATGCAATTTTGTCTGCAAATAAATATCACAGATTATGCAGACAACAAATCCATTCCAAACCATTCTCGACGAATTAGGCGAAGTAAAAGACTTACTCTATTCTCTCAAAAAAGAACCTGAAATTGAGTTAAAAAAGAAACTGTATTCTATCAAAGAGTGTTCAGAAATTCTTAAACTTGATTACCAGACCGTACGCTCACACATTTTAAAAGGTAACATCAAAGCTGAACAAATAGGAAGATTCTACAGAGTCAATCATTTTGATCTAATGGATGCTTTAAACGAGGTCAAATCGCTCAAATATAGGAGATAGATAAAGATTTTATTTATCAATCATTCTTATTCAACCGTCCGTATTTCTACTAAACCAAATCTTTAAAAAATGAGCGAAAAAATCCCATACCTCAGAGTAGGCACAACCTATTATAAAACTATCGAGAAACCATTGATCTCAGGAGACAAGATCTCAATTTTGGTGCGCTGGAATCGTGAAACTATTATTAGCGACCACGGAAAAATCTACGTTTCAAAAGTTGCAAAGTACGATGGTTTCTGCTGTATTCCTTCTCATCTTGACTATAAGCAAATCATCGACGGATTCTACAATATGTACAATGAGATTCCTTATCAACCAATCAATGAAAATACAAGTTCTGAAGCTTTAGAAAACAAAATTCCATTCTCACTAAAATTTATGGAACATATTTTCGGAGAGCAATTGGAATTGGGTCTTGATTATATTAAAATCCTCCTGCAATATCCAACACAGATTCTTCCAATACTTTGTCTTGTAAGCAAAGAAAGATCTACCGGAAAATCTACATTCATTAAATGGCTGAAATCCATCTTTGGATTAAATATGACCTACATCAAAGGAGACTCATTCAGCAGTCAGTTTAATTCAGATTGGACTTCGATGCTGATAGTAGCTATTGATGAAGTATTCTTCGACAAAAAGGAAATTACGGAACGCTTGAAATACCTTTCCACCACCGACAAAGACAAGAAGGAAGCCAAAGGAAAAGACCGTGAAGAGGTAGAATTCTTTGGCAAATTCATTCTCTGTTCCAATAATGAAGACAACTTCATTCAGATCGATGAAAATGAAATTCGATTCTGGATCATCAAAGTGAAATCAATCAAAAGCGAGAACACTGAATTTCTGCACAATCTCAACAAGGAGATTCCCTATTTCCTTCGTTACCTAATCCAAAGACCTTTTCACAGCCATAAGGAAACAAGAATGTGGTTCACTGATTCCCAGATCAGAACAAAAGCCCTTCAGAAATTGGTTTGGAAAAACAACAATAAACTGGAAACTAAGATCATCGAACTTTTATATGAGTTTTTCGAAAATACCGAAGATAAAATTATCAACTGTATTCCTCAGGATATTTTCAATATGCTCGGCAAGATGTTTAGCAAACAATATTGGACAGTCAACGATGTCCGGAAAATACTGAAAGAAAACTGGAAACTGGAACCTCAAAGTAATTCTCTTTCCTATATCAAATACGACCTCGATTATGGTTTAAGTTTTTTCCAACAGAACAAAACAGGACGGTATTTTACAATAGAAAGAAATTTTATTCTTCAAAGATTTGATGAAATGATGAATTAATTGATAATCAAAATAAAATCAATTAGTTATATCTCATCAAAAGCCTCATCAAACTTTTCAACCTTAGTTTTTGATGAGTGAGTGATGAAAGGAATATTTCAACTTTGATGAGATGATGAGACTTTGATGAGGATGTAAAATATTACAATTCAAATAATTATAAAGTTTTCTCATCAATTCATCAAAAATTAGTCAAAACCAAACCCGTCCACTTGAACCGACAGGACAAGTACTATTTATTACTAAAAACAGTAAAAATTACAAAAATGAACTGTAAACAATTCAACAGCATATCGTTGGAAGAAGTTCTCCTTTCTCTCGGACACTATCCAACGAAACAAAATGAAAAAGAAGCTTGGTATCTCAACCCCTTTGCCAGCGAATCCCAAGCCTCTTTTAAATTGGATAAAAGAATTAATGCCTGGTATCTCCATTCAGAAGGTGTCGGCGGGAATAACACCGACTTTATGAAAAAATATCTGAACACCTCGGTCAATGAAATTCTGGACTGGGCACAAAAACAAAATTTTTCTTCTTTTCATCGGCAACGACAGATTATAAAGTCAGAACCAAATTACAGAATCGATGAAATACTCGATCTCCAAAATCCAAATCTCAAACACTATTTGCAGGGACGTGGATTAGGCCCTAAAGTCTATGATTACATAAAGGAGTTACGATTTACCATCGGAAGCAAGAAACTCTATGCCATTGGTTTTGAGAACTTATCTGGCGGTTTTGAATTGCGTAATGCTTTCTACAAAGGTTCATTATTGAAAAAGGATTGTTCACTAATAAATCTCAGCAGCAATGGTCAGGGTAAATCAAACATTCAAGATAGAGATGTCAGAGTTATAGCCGTTTTTGAAGGTTTTATGGATGCACTGTCTTTTATTGAATTGCAAAAGTCTTTTGCAGGAGATATTCTTGTGATGAATTCCATTGCTCTTTTAAATAAATCTGTAGAACATCTGAAAAACTATCATCATATCAATCTGTTTTTGGACAACGATACTGCCGGAATAAAATGTAAATCAGAGATCATAAAATCTTTTCCGGAAGCAAAAGATCATTCCGGTATCTATTCAAACCATAAAGATCTCAACGAATTTTTGATTCACAGAATGAAAAATAATGTATCAAATAAGACAGCAAAACAATCTGAAAAATTTCCACAACAGGATAAACAACACGTAAGAAATCAGGAGCCGGAAATCAAAAATTCAAATGGTTTTAAAAGGAAACGTTGATAGGCGTGCTGTATTTTTTACCAACTACCCGCAGAAGTTAGGAGCGCATTCGCAACTTTGAAGGTCATGCCTCCCAACAAAGTTTCTAATACGCTCTGCGAGGCTTTTAACCTTAGTAAAATAATATCAGGTTAGCTTCTTGAACCTGTGTAAAAAACACTAGGCCTATTTTTATCGAAGGTGTGTAAAATAAACACAGGTAAAAAGTAATGCTGCATAATTTAATTACAGCAACCTTCAACAAAAATTTAAAAGAGTAAAACAATAAAAGTGTAAAACTTTAAAGATGTAAAAGCAATGAAGACCTCTATTAATTTCAAAGTTGTTAAGTCCGATTCTGAAACCCATAATTTCAGGAAGAAAACTTTTGATTACATCCGTAAAGACCTGACGCCAAAGAATGAATACTGGATGGAACAGAAGATAGCTGACAGGATCCAAAAGATTGAAGCGTATTGCAAAGAAAAGTCCGGAAGAAAATTACAGAAGAATGCAATGCCAGTTCGGGAAGCAGTTGTTGTTATTAAAGAGAATACAACGATGCTGGAACTTCAAAACTTGGCGAAGAGGCTAGAAGAAGAATTGAAAATCCGTGTTTTTCAAATTGCTATTCACAAAGACGAAGGTCATACCGACAAAGATACGAAAGAATGGAAACCAAATTACCACGCTCATTTGGTTGCTGACTGGCAGGATCTGCAAACAGGAAAAACACTTAAACACCAATCCTTTCATTATTCAAAAATGCAGGATCTGACAGCAGAATGCCTGAATATGGAAAGAGGTATCTCTGGTTCCAAGGGAAGATTGGAAGCCATTGAGTTTAAGATTCAGCAGAAAGAAGAGGATCTCAAAGTTTTGGAAGAAAGGTATGACCTAATGAAATCTGAATTGAGTTCGAAGAAATCGGAGGAGCTGGTTGTTAAGGAAAATGATTTTTTAGGTTTTAAAAAAATTAAGACTGACAAGACCATTGAGAATTATGAAAAAGCATTTCGAACTTACAAAAGCACAATTCTAAAAAATAAAACGGAGTTGGAATTTAAGTCGAAGCAAATTAATGAGCTCAATATCAAGGTTATTGATTTACAAAAGCAGGTACATTTATTCAAAAACAAAAACGCTGTTCTATTGTCCAACCCGACCGTTTTTGCTTCTGAAAAGAAAAAATATCTGGATTCTGTTATTAATATTGTTGAGAGGGAAATCAAATTTTCGAGATTTAGAAATCCACACCTGGATAGGGCAGATAAGCAAAAGTTAATATCAGAAATGGAAAAAATAGCACAGAGCATTTCACAGGAAAATACGGTTCCATTTTCAGCCTTCAATGAGATTTTTAAAGATACTGAGATTACAAATCAGCTTTTTTCTCTGTTACAATTCGGTAATGACAAAACAAATTATGAGGCTGAGGATATTCCAATTCAAAATAAAAGAAAGAGAAAAAGACTCTAATAACCGCAACTTATTACACTCTCTTTTGATTGCCAGCAATCAAGGCAGCAAGAATTCAAGATAGCAAGGATGCAGGAAAGCAAGGAAGCAACCAATTAAGCAGGCAATCTCGCTGGATTGATTGATGATACCTTTTAGTGTAGGATTTCTATTGCTAAACTTTGCCTTTTTGGTTATGTTTTGTTCATTTTTGAAAAAAAAGAAACCCACGCCGTTGCATACACCAGAAAAAGTATTCAGTTTCCAGTATTTAGTGAGTGTTCAAAACCTCACCCTACGGGTTTACAAGCACCCTCATTTTTTTAGCTATCCGATGATCAATTCGATACCGGCTTTTTCTGCTTTGTATTTTATCTTGGTCTGCAATTCATAATAGCTCCAGTTGCGAAGTACAAACTCCTGTTCTTTTGCAATCCCTATCTTGTCTTCATGATCTTTAAGAATCAAGGTACCTGCCTGCTGCCGGATGCAGAAATCAATCAGCATCCGGCTGTACAAATGAAGATGATGACTGACAAAACGGTTTTCCAGATTCTCTGTTTTGTGCACTGCCTTCTGTTTCCGTTTGGTTCCATTTCCGGAACGAGAATAAGCGACTCCAGCTCGAATCCTTTTGTTACTGGCCTGGATTGCCAGCCTGCGGTAGAGGAATTCCTCTTTCGAGCCAATATTCATTCGCACATTGTTGGCTTTAACCACGATCGGATGTTCCAGAGACAGCGACGCTTCGGCAATGATTTCAGGTTTTAAACGTTGGCCTTCCTTTTCAAATTCAAAGACGGCCAGCCAAAAGATCTTACCGTCCTTCAGCTGGATCTGTGAATTGCAAAGCTTGATCTCGTCTCTTAAGAGGCGTTCCAGTACCGAATGTTTATCAGAGAAATCTCTTCCTAAGTAGGTTTTGACCGGGATCGCAAACATATTGAAGCAAAACGCTTTCTTTTCTGTATCATACTTCATTTTGCTGATGCATTTGACCGGAAGCGGAATCGGAATGTCTTTTTTAAAGTTCCTCAGTGATTGTGATCCTTGCCAGTAGTCGGCTTTATTTTTGGAAAATGTGGACTGGATTGTATTGTTCAGGCATCCCAGAATATCGGTGGGGATTTCTCCCTTGAAACGGTCAAAGACCAGGCGTGCCGTGGTGTTTGTTTTCGAACGGTCGAAGATTCCCATTTCATCTTTTTTTTCATCAACCAGCTTGTATTGGATTTCTTCTGTGAGATAAAAGAAATCCTTGATCATTTCCTGTACATACAGATGGGAAACAATCAAGTTAGCCGCACGGAAACAGCGGTTCTGATACCGGTAGAGTTTTTCCCACATTTGACTTTTATTATCGGCTGGAACATCTATCACCAGCTGAATTTTTCGGGTCAGGGTTATCGTTGACTTTTCCATATCAAAGTGGTATTTCAGATCGGTTGTGATTTTGCAGATGCTGATAGGCGTAAAGAAATTCCCGATGGACTTCTTTTTCCGGTAGTTGCAGTTCCTTTGCAATCACTGCAAAAGAGGATTTTTGCTCAAACCTTCTTTTGATAATCTCGAGCTGCTGACTGCTGAGTTTTTCTGACTGCTCTTCTTTATCAAAAGCTATTTCCTCTGGCTGTTCAAAAGAAGTGACTTTAAGAATTTTCCGAAGATCATCTATGGCTTTGCTCACCTCCGTGCTGATGCCTGTCACGCTGCTTCCCATAGCCTCTGCGATGGGTTTGTACTGGTAGCCATATTCCAGGCAAAGTTCTATCAGGTGTTTCCTTTTAGGGTTCAGGACGGGTAACACCTTTGTGATTTCATCGAATTTGTTTTGGTCAGATTCATGGCTAAGTAAAGACTCTTTATCTTTCAAAGGGTCATAACCTGCAAGATACTCCTGGTAATTCTCAAAACTGTCGAGAGAAGCCATCAGGCGGGTGAATTTATTTCTTGGCGCAGTTACATAGGCTATACAATCTCTTTTCATCACAAACCGTAAAAAGCCGGTAATATGATCAGGCGATTCAATGGTGTCGCGGTGCAGCCACAATTTGAGAAAGGTATCCTGAACAATAGTGTCCACTACAAAATCATCTTTCAACACCTGTAATCCGAGCCAGAAAAGAAGTCTTTTGTGGAGTAAATAAAGATGTTCGAGAGAGATAGGATTACCTTTTTTCAGCAGTTCGAATAACTGAAAATCGGATAACTTTCTGGACAAAGAGTTTGTTTTTTTCATAAGCAGAATATTTTAGCAAATTCTTGCTGGAAGGAACTGCTTAGATCTTTATATGAATTCTTTGCACCATTCAAAACATTATCTCATTACATTTTACCCAAAAGAAAAGGCGTGGAACTCAACTTACAGCATTAGAGGCACTGGTATACCCGTGTACGATAAGTGAGCCCACGCCGAGGTCGTGGGCACATTTACTTATCTTCTCGTACACATAAAATTACCAGTTTTCTAATGCGAGAATCTAAGCAATAGCATCTATATTTTTTTGAACTATTGCAAAGTTACACTCTTGTAACTTGTATTACAAATATAACAAAATATTTAATACTTGGGATATATCCCAATAGTATTTTTATGATTTTATTGCATTTTGCTTTAAATAAAGCTACGATGGACATTTTGAAGGATCTCACAGTTGGTATAGGAAAAAGAATTAAAGTAATCAGAAAACAAAAGGATTTGACTCAAGAAACCTTAGGATTGATAGCAGGAATTGATAGTGCAGACATAAGTAAATACGAGGCAGGCAAAATTAATTTAACTTTGAAAACAGTCTCTAAATTTGCTGTTGCTCTAAATGTACATCCTAAAGAATTATATGATTTCGATCTTGATATTACGAAATATAAAATTGAAGAGTAAAAAAATCCCAACTTCAGTTGGGATTTTTTTATGCAATAAATTCATTACAATCAAATACTGGTCGATATTCTGTACTCGGTTTGAAAAGAAATATAAAAACTATTTAATTCTTTTTCGGTACATTTTAATTGTACACTAATTCTAATTACATTAAATTTGTTAAAAATGAGTAAAGTGTAATTATGATAATTGGATATGCCAGAGTAAGTAAATTCGAACAGAATTTAGATTTACAATCAGACGCTTTAAAAAATATTGGAATAGAAAAAATATTTGTAGATAAAGTTAGCGGTGTCAAATCTGAAAAACCACAACTCGAAGAATTGTTAAAATTTATTCGTAAAGGAGATACTTTAACTGTTTGGAGATTAGATAGGATTGGTCGTACTACTGTTGGTTTAATTAAGTTTGTCACTGAATTAAACGAAAAAGGAATACATTTTAAATCCATTACCGAAAATATAGATACCAGTTCCGCAAGTGGTAAACTAATATTTCAGATTTTTTGTGTGTTAGCAGAACATGAGAGAAATGTTTTAATTGAACGAACGAACGCCGGATTGAAGTCAGCAAGAGCAAGAGGTAAAAATGGTGGAAGACCAAAAGGGATGACTGAAAAGTATACTAAAATTGCTCCTGTAGTCAAAGCTTCATATGATGCTAAAAAGTTACCTATAGAGGGAATTATGAAAGCTTTCAACATTGGAAGTAAAACAACATTCTATAAAATTATACATTCTCAAAAAAGAAAGAATATGGAACAAAAAAGATATTTTGAAGAAGATTTTAACGATTTTGTTAAAGAAATAATAGATAATAAAAGATTTAGCGATTCTAAAGAGGAAGGGATAGCATCATTAGTTATTGACAAAGGTTTTGATTCATTGACAGATAAACAAAAATTTGTTTTTGAAAAAGCAATTAGTTATTTTGTTTATGATAAATGTAGTAGGTGTCCTAATGATATTCCGTGGAGTGAAATGTCAGCAGCAGAGGATAATGGTGGAATGTGTAGTTGGTGTCAACAGTTAACCGGACATGAAAAAGATTAAAAACTAACTATAAAAAGAGTAATATTAAAGCTAAAATATCAAAAAGCGAAATAAAAATGAAATCAAAACAAGTAGTAATAACAATTAAAGAGCACGCATACTCATTTTTTGTAGGTGCTATTCCAGGACATAATCGCACAACAAAGGAGCCCGGTTTTTTAGCATGTTGGTTTCCTGCTAAAGATGGAACCCCAACCAATATGAGTGAAGGTAAAACTCTTGCAGATATTTTGTTTGCAACCGAAGATATTGCAATTAAAGAAGGTGAGAAAATTCTAAAGGCTAAAATTAAAGCTGATTTTCTTAAGTTTAAACAACAGAAAGCTGCGCAACAAAAGGCAAACAAAAAAAAGTAAATATTAATTTCGAAAAACAATTCATGAAATATAATTGTCAAATTTTAAACGAAACAAAAGCTGTTGTGCAAATTGTTCCTGAAACTGATATAGAGAAATTATTATTAAATCAAATGGATAAAGACAATCCTGATCATTATACGCTTGGCTATCATTATGGAAAAGCATTAGAACTTAAAAATCGATACGCTGTTTTGTTAGCTATAGATAATTTTCAAACTTTTCCAACTAAAGCGATCATATCTTATGATGTAGCAAAAGGTATTTAATCAATCTCATGAAAAAGTTAATAATCTTTATCTTTATTTTGATTGCACACACTTCATTTGCTCAAACTACGTCTGAAGCGCCTGTTCAAAATATTTCTACAGATAATAATGTAGTGTATAGGCTTTTTTCTACACGAAATATGTACACGTTTATTAAATTAGATACAAGGAACGGTCAGATGTGGCAAGTTCAGTGGGATACAAAAAGCAATCAATTAGAAACTTCTTTATCTTTAGTATACCTTGTTTCTGAGGAAGATGAAAAAAATGGTAGATTTTTTCTTCATCCAACGACCAACATGTATAATTTTATACTAATTGACCAAATTGATGGTCGAGTATGGCAAGTTCAATGGTCTAATAATGCTAAGGAGAGAATGGTTGTCCCTATTAAATAATTTTAGCATTGACCTTAAAGTCTCAAAAAAACGATATCAATAAAATACAGTTATAATGAAAAATCCTGATTTTACAAATTTTCAACCAATTGATCAAATAAAAATTGTTTTGGGAAGTGTAATGAATATTCAATGCAAAGATGAAACTTTAACCTGTTATATAAATCCCGATAAAATTGACTTTGATGAAATTGACAACCTATCTTATTATCAACAAGAGCAATATGAAGTTATTTTAGATAGAGTAATTAATCGGGAAAAGTTTATAGAATCAAAGTTTAAGGAAGGTATTGAAGAAATTAAAGTAAAATTAAAAGAAATTGGTAATATGAGTATAGCTAGATAATATTGTAGCTAAGAACTTAAATTTTAATCTTAAAAACTATTTATAATTATTTTTAAAAAATATGTCATCAGCATTAGCAACACTTAAAATACTACAGACTTATTTATTAATATAAATTTTCAATGAAAGAAACATTAATTCGTGTTTGGAAAGATCCTGTTTGGAGCAAAATCATTTCTGCAGTATTATTAGCCTTTTTTGCAATAATTTATAATACGATAATAGCACAATATAATAATACAAATTTTTCTTTAGAATTTGTAAAATTCTGGCTGATTAAGATTAATCTTTGGATAGTTATATTAATTATGATAACGACTTACGCTTTAAGTTATTACGTAAATAAACCAAAGGTCAAAATTAAATTTGTTTATGATTCTGAAACACTTGAACTAGATAGAAAATTATTTAATCATATTAGGCATGATTTAATTACCAAAGAAACTCTTGACGATTTATATAATAACACTTTTTCTAGTAATTCTTTTGAAAGAGAAAAATTTAATTTTATAAGTATTACATTAAGTGAAAGTGAAAATCCCGAGTTTGAATTCTTGAATCCTGAGTTAGAAATTGCAAAGCTTGAATTAATAACAGCAATTGCAAAGTTTAGATCATCCTCTGTCGGAGCTATTTATTCTGCACCATCACATGGTGACATTGGATTCTACGGTATTCCAAAAGAGTGGGATCAAGAAAGGTTTTACGCAGCAATGGATAAAATAGAATTAGAGGAGAAAAATGTTTTTGAGAAAGCAGAAAGATTAATTAAATTAGGTAGAAGAATTTTAAAAATATAAAAAGTTCTTTAAGCCTGAAATATTTGTTTTCAAATCTAAAATTAAAAAAAATCTTAAAAAACGATTTGATGAAAGACTATTACAGGTTAACAAATGTTCAGAAAATGAATATTTCACAAAATTTAATTGATATTTTTGAAAAAGAAATTTGCCCAACTCGTGAAACGATTACTTTTATTTGTAATTGGATATTAACTGACCGTAGTGAAAAGTTTAAAGCTTATTATGATGTTTGGGAAATCGTTTTAAAAAATTTCTATCCAAAAGAAAGACCATTGTTAATTCGAAGTATATCTAGAAAATCCAAACATGAATATATTGCAAGTTTTACAAAATCAGCAGTTTGTGCTGAAAGATTTGGAGAGCGTAAAGGATATTGGATAATTTGTGATACAAAAGATTGTTTAATTTCAGATCTTCCAATATATAAGCAAGGAAGTTATAGAAATACTTTTTATCCTCTAAGTGATGTTTTAAAAAAAGCCAAAGAAAATGGTGGATGGGGATTTTCTGAAAGATTTTTGAATCAATACTCTGGAGAAGATGAATACATAATGAAAATAGATTTTTCATTTATGTATTTATTGAAATATATAAATCATAATTATTAGAAATTAATCTCAAATATCATATAATACGCAAAAATATTACGTAGTTGATATATATCTTTGATAATTAATATTTTGAACAACAATTATGTACGAAGAATATAGCCGACAAGCATTACCTTCAAAGAGGTATAGAGAATTATTAGGTTCAGCAATATGTGTTTTTAATTCAAATAGCCAATTTGTTATTGAGAATATTCTAAAAATAAATGATTCTATTTACAATTGGCATGAGTTAATAGATAAAACATCAGGAGGATTATTGCAGCCTGTGAAAGAAACTATTACTGTAAATTCAGATATGAGAATTGCTAAATTATTTTCATCCATTATTACTAAGAGAAATCGTATCATTCATAGTTTTCAAATAACAGAAAATAACGAACAGGTGTTGTGTACTAAGACTAAAAATAATGAACAATTCACTATTACCGAAAGATTTTTATTAGAGTTTATTGAAGAAAACGTAAAGCTATCATCATTATTACATAAATTACGAGGTTATTAAATCTCAAAATACGATTATATACATTAAATGACAAGTATTCTCTACACTTCAAAAAATGAAAAAAACTATATTTTTTTATATAGTTTTCAACAAGAATATTTAGAAGCCCATGATGGTAATGTATTAATTTTTGAAATTTGGGAGGAAGGGAAAGAAGAACTTGACATGTTTAGTTTTATGCTCCGAGAAATGGAGAATGGCACTGATTTGAAAGTCGTTGATTTGTTTCCAGATTCGAAAAAATATTATTTAGGAAAAGGAATTTCAAGAGCGATGATTTTACATTGTAAAAATTTATTCGTAAAACGTATTATTTCTGAAAGAAGAGATAAAAACTGGGAAGAAGCTCGGACAAAAGTTTGGGAACGGATGAAATTTAACGGAGAAGTTGCTTATTGTGAATTTAAAGATTTTTACTTTACAATATGATAAAATTGAACTATTCGAATAATCTTAAAAAACCATTTTATCATGCAAAACAAAAAGAAACTTATAATTTTATTTTCATTTTTTTATTTCGGCTTTAGTGGATGCTTACTTTCCCAAAATCGGATAAGTCATAATCTTATCACCATCAATTATAGTCATCTGCAAAATATTTCAGCCAATTCATTCTTTCAAAATAAAATGACGGTCGAAAAAGATTATAAGGTTGCTGGGAGAAAGTTCGAGATTTTTTTTGAAAAAGATAACAATGTTTTCTGTGGAAAAAAACTGTCAGCTAGTAAAGAGATTAAGGTGGATACCTTATATACTATTTCAAAGGATAGTCTTATGATGACTTTCCCGGATTATCACTTGGAAGGTTATCAATTGAAAAATATTGTTTATGCTTATCTAAAAGATAACATTCCGGGTTATGGTATTTTAGATGGCAAAAACAAATTTAAATATAAAATTGATAAGTCCTTGATTAAAATTGTATATGAGCAAATCACCCATAAATACATTAAGAGAAAAAGCACAAAATATTATTTTATACTTGATTCTAAAAATTTAAATATTGTTGATTTTAAAAAATTATAAGCTAAATTTTTTCTGACTACTTATACATTTAAAATATTCAGTCTTATGATCAGATTAATCAATTATGTCTCAAAAAAGGATTAAACTCTTAAAGTTTCTGTATACAAATTAAAAAGCAATATGAGTAAAAAAATTTCAAGAACTTTAATACTAAGTATAGAATATTCAGCTTTACTTGGTTCCATAATTTTGATTGTATATTCTATTATAAATTCTAATTGGGAAGTTACAGCTGCTGCCTTAGCGGTAGTTGCTGCAATTATTGCAAATTTCAATTCTCAACGTATTTCCTGGAAAGAGGAAGATGAGTATGAAGCCGATATTGATATTAATTTTGATCTAAAGACAATTAGTAGAAAAGTATTGTTAGTAATTCAAAATACTGGCGGTAGTAGAGCTTATAAAGTGAACTTTGTTATTACACCAGAATTGAAAGTGGTTAATAATGAAACAATAAAAGACCGAAATCTAAATTTTATTGAGAAAAAAGAAAAAATACAATACAATGTATCTACTACTGCAGATATGTTTGCTCAAAATTTAAGTAGTGAAAGACCCCAAAATTATACGGTGGAGTATTCATTTTCGCAAACTGAAAATGGAAAATTAATAAAGAAGCAGAAAACAATTTCTATTGAACATTACAGAAGGACAACATCACCTGATTCGGATTTAGAAGACTTTTATATAAAAAATGGTAATATTTCTGAAAAATTAGATAAATTAGAAAAGGCAATATTAAAAATTCGGAAATAAATAATTCTGTAATAAGATTTAAATTTTTAACATTATTAACAGAAAATGTCTCAAAAAACGATATGATGGCAGAAAAACTTTTATACTCAGCTGATGAAGTCCAAAATATATTGAAAAAAGCTATTGAAGCTACCTCTAAAGGTATTTTTGAATTTATAAATAATGAGAATGTAATTGTAGATAAACTACATAAAATAGAGATTCACGGCGCTATTTTAGAGACTAATTATACTTCTCAAATGAAAGCTTCTGAATATATAGATCAAGAACTGGCAAAAGTTGGAATTATCTATAATAAGCAATCTTAAAATCTCAAAAAACGTTAAATTATGTCATGAAAGTATATAAATACAGAAGTAATTATGATAGAGATGTTATCTCTCTTTTCCTAAATCAATTATTTGCCCCGACTTACGATAATTTAAATGATCCTTTTGAAGGAATATTTAATAACCAAGAGGATAAAAAAATATTAGAAATATTTAAAAACCTAGAAAATGCTTATGATGAGTTAGTTACAATGGTAAGGAAAACAGGTGTTTATTCACTTTGTAAAACTTATGATAATGAAATTTTATGGTCACTATATTCGGATTCGCATAGAGGGTTTGTAATCGAATATGATTTAGATATACTTCTTAATGATTTCAACTACAATAAAATAGTACCTCTAGCTCACCTCGTAGAAGTACAATATAAAGATTCACCTCAAAAGAGTATGACTATAAAAGATTCTTACAATAAATATATGAACTTCTCAAGTATTATAGGTACTAAATCTTTATCATGGAAGCATGAAAATGAAATTAGGTTAATATTTGAGGAGTCAGGCTTAAATACATATAATTTTAAGGCAGTAACATCAATTACATTTGGCTTACGTGCTTCAGAAAAGGAAATTAGCAAAGTTATGAATTTGATGAAGGGTAGAGGATTAAGGTATTTTAAAATGAGAACATGTGCCGATTCCTATCAATTAGAGATTATAGATATTCAAGATGAATTTGTAAATGCACCTGAATATATCCAGAACAAGGCACCATTTGATAAGAAATTTATGTCTGCTGATTACATATCTCCAGAATATCATATTCATATTGACTTATTAAAAAATATAGTATTAGATGTCTGTTCTTTACCTAATATTATTAATGTTGATTCAATTGAAATTTTAGGAGAACTAGCCCGACCAAAAATTAATATACTTGCGACCACTTCTTCTAAAAAAGTACCAGTAAGATTTTTTGAATTTGAATTTCATAATGGTGATTTCGTTCAAGTAAATAAATGTACGTCGAATTGAGCTAGTACTCATAATCTCACAAAACGATATTAATAATTTAAGTCATTAAATATGAATTTTTTCAAATCATCTATCGCAATTACTCTGCTTTTTTTACTTGTAATAATTAGTTGTATAAGCAGAACAACAGATTCTCCACAGTCAAGACATACAGGATTTTATCATAAAAACAGCGGTGAGAATGAGCTAAATTATATATCGTATTATTCCGAGATTTATAAAGCAGACAGTTTATTTGTTACAAAAAACTATGATGAAACTTATAGAATTTTAGATCCTTTGCTTAAGAGATACAAACCTGTCAAAGGTTGGTTTGTAAATATATCGAGAGATTATTTGATCTCTAAGAGTAAAGTGGTAAAAGTTGAAAGAACTGATGTTGAAAATTATCTGAACGAACAAGCATACAGTGTGGAAGCTGTTTTAGGAGATAAAAGTGTTGCCAAACTTTTAGAAGAGTTTCATATTGACAAGGCAGAAGTTGAAAAGATCGTTGAGAAAAATGTCAGCAAAATCAACATACCATTGAGAAATGAACTGGGAAAGATGACACTGAGAGACCAGGAGGTAAGAAATACAACAGACTATGACAGTATAAGAAAAATTGATTTGCAGCACAGTCAAAGATTAAGAGAAATTATCGAAACAGTCGGCTTTCCCAATGAAAAGGTAGTTGGCGGATATAGTCTGCAAGGAAAACCACATTCGGAAATATTCTTACCCCTGATTTTTAACCACATGGCATACAATGGAGATTATGATTATTTTAAAAAGAAGCTTCCAGAATTAATTAAAAACGGAACGTGCGATCCTTTTAATTATGCGATGCTGGAAGATAGAAGAAATGAGATCAATAACAAACCCGTAGAATATCATGTAATTATTCCAATAGAAGAAAAAAGTGATAAAAAGAAGATCAATGCAAACAGGAAAGCTATTGGTTTACCATCTGTAGAATTTGAGGAGTTCAAAAAGAAAATAATGTCAAATTAATAATACTTATAACAAAATATAATTACAGAGACTACCTATATCCGTTCACTGTAGTGATAGTGAAATTGTTTGTACTGAAAAAGTAGAAAATATTTAGAATTTATAGTGGAAAAATTATAACTTTCTTTATTTTGGCAGTTTTGATTCTTTCAGTAAAATTGTAATTCAAATATTTAATTAGATCTCAAAAAACGATGAAAATAAAAAATATTACAATTATGCTTTCTTTTTTTTCAGTGTGCTTTTTTAAAGCTCAAATTGGAAAATTGGTTAAAGTCGAAAAACTTGGTTGGTCTATTAATTTGCCAAATAGTTTTAACGATATGAATCAAAAGAAAAAAGCCAAAATAAAACTGAAAAACTAACAACTGAAAAAGCTGAACATATAAAATTCCAAGCTAATTATAATACCTTCTTTATGGTGTTTTCTGATAAAAATAAAACAGTAAATAAAGTGGCTCAGGCTACAACTGTAAATAAAAATACAGATGAGCTAATTGAATCGCTTAAGAAGACCAAAGAAGACGCAAAATTTACAAAGAATACAACTGAAGAAGAAATTGGAAAAACTTCTTTTTACAAAACTTTTATAAAAGTTGATCTGGGGAATAATGTTTCCCAAAATTATATAATTTACGATGCAATAATAAATGGCTATAGTGCGAGTTTTTGTATAATATATGTAAACGAGACATCTGAACTAACCGAATTATTAAATGCATTTAAAGATTCAAAATTTCAAAATTCAATGAATTAATTACTGCCAATATAATGAACTTTTTTTGACATTTGATGTTCCTAAGAAAATTTCTTCATTACAAAAAGAGAATCTCAAAAAACGATTGAATTAATCAGTCCATATAAATGTAATGCTATTTACTGCATTTTTATAAATTTAATATTGTATCAAATCTTCACAAACAACAATGGAGCAAATATTAGACACTCAAACATCAACTCAAAAAATTTACAAAGACAAAGCAATTTGGGTCGGGACATTTCTTGGGGGACCATTAGCTGCTGGTTATTTAATTGCTGAAAATTTCAAAGCATTTAATGATCCTACCAAAGTAAAAAAGACATGGATTTATGCAATTTTTGCCACAATTGTTGTATTTGGTGGTGTTTTTCTGATTCCAGACAATGTTAAAATCCCTAATCAATCATTCCATTAATTTATACTGGAATTGCTTATTATCTGGTTCAATATTTTCAAGGGCAAAACATTTCGAAACATATAAGTTCAGGTGGGCAATTACATAGTTGGTGGCGGACAATTACAGTAGGTATTATTGGACTCTCAATTACTATAATACCAATTTTTGGTTTTGCGTTATTGGCAAATTCTACAACAAATGCTGGTGTTGACATAAAAAAATATGGTATAATGAAGCACGAAATTGCATTTGACAAAAATAATATTGCAGAATCCGAAGTAAATAAAATTGCTGACGGCCTTACAAGGACAACATTCTTTGACGAAGCTGTTACAAAATATGTATATACAAAAAAAGTGAATGATGATTTTGAAATATCAATCTCTTGCGATAAATCGGTAACTAGCAATGCTGAGGCATTACAACATTTAGTTCAGTTAAAGACTGAATTACAGGGTCTGTTTCCTAACAACAAAATAGTTTTTAATCTCCGTGGTTGATAACCTTGACAATGTTGTAAAGCGCATCGAATGAAAAGAATAGCAGCTTATAGCAAATTTGCACTAGGCTAGATTAGATACTTCGCAGACTGCTTGGGATGGAACTTAGTATTCTGATAAAATAAAAATCTCACAAAACGATACCAAGCACGGCACAAGAATGTGAATTATATTATGGACAAAAAAATTTGGAGAAGAAATTAATGTATTAATGGGAAGTATTTATATAGGAATTTTAGTAGTGTTTTTTTCTCTAACATTCATCCTTTTGGCGCTGCTGAGACAAAAAAAATAAAATATTATATTCCATTAGTAATTTACGTTACTGTAATTTGCTGTTATTTATTCAAGGTTTCAGGTGATATTACAGATTACAAATCATATAATAAAGAAGTCTTTTCAAACGTCGTCGGAATATCGGTTAATGATGTGATTGTCAACTATAAGAACCGTCGATTTATCTTTGAATGTTTAAAGTATGATGAATTTACTTGGGTTAATCATCCTACCAAAAAGAAAGAATATTTCATAAAAATATTCACTCACCAAAAAGTTTATAAATTTAGAATTTGGAACACCTATAATGAAGGAGTTTTAATTTATAGGATTGATGATAAAGGAAGAGAATTTGTTACTAATAGAAACGATAAAATATTACAATATTTAGAATAGAAAAAAGGCTGTCTATTTTAATTATATTTAGGATAATTATATTCTTATACCTCTAAAAAAATTTAATAAAAGAAGTCAGGTAAATAATATTTATAATGAATATAAAATCTCAAAAAACGATTTTACTGAAGGACTAAATTAATTAAGAAAAACTAAAAATTATGGGATACTGGAGTGAAGTTGATATTGCTATGGGAGAACGAGAAGATGAAAGACATCTTGCATCAAAATTCGGAATTAGCTATGTTGAATTATGTCAACTTGATTATGAAATTGAAAGTGATGAAAGTGATGATGGAGTTATATACAATTACAGAGTTGTTTTTAATAAAAATAATCCAAAGTCTATTTTACAAAAAATTTCAGGGTTAGATTCTAATAATACTGTTTATATGTCTCCATGGGAATTTGATGATGATCATGAGTATACAGAAGAATTCGAAGCTATTATTGAAAATTCAGAATATTTAAGCAATTTTAACTTAAATATTAATAATCTTGAATCTCTTTTAATTATTCCAACGACATTTTCTTTAAAAGAAATTTTAAATAGACAAATCTATATATCTGTAATTAGCACTTTAGAAACATTTTTATCAAGTTCATTCATTAATCTCACTTTTGAATCAGATGAGTATTTTAGGAATTTTATACAAACTCATCCAGATTTTAAAAATCAAAAATTTGAATTAAGAGAAATATTTGAAAAACAAGAGAAATTGAATGAGATAGCACAAAAAGTGATGCTTGATACAATTTACCATAATTTGCCGATTGTTAGAAATATGTTTGTAGATACATTTAAGATAGCATTTCCTCCTATCTCTGAAGTGTATAAAGCTATTTTAACGAGACATGACTTAGTTCACCGTAATGGATTTACAAAAGATGGCGAACATATAATTGTAAACGAAGAAAACATTAAATGTCTAATTAGAGATGTAAAAGATTTTGTTCATAAATTGAGTATTCAACTAAACTTATATAAATAAGGGTATCAGCTAAATAATTTTGTGATAGGTAGGATGAAATTTAAAATTCTATAGTAGTTTTTCTATTTCCAAGCCGACACAAAGATCCGAAAACATACAATAAACAAAAAAAATCTCAAAAAGCGATAAATAATTTCTATGAATCAAGAAAATAGTGCAATTCTAAAAAGGGATTTCAAGTGGAGTGAAGAACAGATCCAGTTAGGATTAAGAGCTAAGTTCAAATGTGAATACTGTGATAAAGATTTATTATCATTAATTGATAACTATAAACTTTGGCAAAAGGATCATATTATTCCTCGAAGTTCAATAATTGAAAATTTTGACTACGAATCTTTTGAAAACTTAGCAATTGCATGTACACAATGTAATAAAGATTATAAAGGGAGATATAATGTACCGGAGAAATTAGGGTATGAAAAAAGCAGGTCAGAATATGTTTTACATTTGAGGAAATATATTGTTAATATAAAATTTACTAAACAAAATGAACTTAATGAGATGAGAAAATATTTGATTGACTAATCTCAAAAAACGATTTAATAAAAATTAATTTGAATAATATTCAAGCCAGGTCAATAATAGACTTACTAAAGTGAATTTGAACTAATATTTCTTTTTAAAAGCTGTCTTTGCGGCAAATTTTCATCCTGTCTTTGAAACTTTTTTATTCTTTATCAAAGATACTTTTGGCAAACGTCAAAACTAGTCTACAATCTAAATTTTAATTATATTCAAACAAAAGAAGACTGCCTTTCTGGCAGTCTTCTTTTTTTTTGAGAATGTCTACTTTTTCATAATAAAATTAATTTATTGATTATTAAAATATTCGGATTAAAGAATCTATCAAAATTACTTTTTATGTTGAAACTCGTCGTATTAAAAGCAATTTTGAGTAATCTTTCAGACATGACAAAAATAAACTTACTAAAGTGAATTTGAACTAATATTTCTTTTCAAAAGCTGTCTTTGCAGCAGGAAGTAATACATTAACATTTTTAATTTTATCACCAGCATGGCTATCAATAGTTTCCACTTACTGAAATATTTATCTCATAATAAACTTGTTGATCAATTTCTTCATTTGATTTGATACGTAATAATTTCATTTCAAAATAAGCATTGAAGAAACCATATATTTTATTGCCAATCTTCTTTATGAAAATCTCTATTAAACCTGCAAAAATATTAATTCGTCTATGATAATTTTTAAACATAAAGAAATATAATGATTACCATTTGTTTATCAGTAATAAAAAATAATTCAAGTGGTAAATCGTCTGGATTTATCTTATTAATATAGCTATGAATGATTGCTCATATATAAGAATATTTCCTTGTTATCACAATAATACTATAGAATAATATCAGGCTTATAGTTTATTCTGCTTTGATTATCTTATTTTTTATTCTTTCAATATCTTCATTTAACTCTGAAGAATATGTTTTCCAACTAAAATAAGTTGATGTAATATTTGCAATATCCCACTGTTTATCAAGGTAATTCTTAAAAGAAATTGCTCTATCTAACCTTTTTTCAATGTTTATTTCGTTTAGTATTTCCCCTTTAAATAATTCATCTAGTATTGGTGTATCAACAATAACTGAGTCCACATAAGTGAATGAATGAATTAAAAATCTAAGGTGGTATATGCCTAAATTAGTTACTCTAATCTGAAGGAGTGAATTTTTAATGTCGAGCTGGTCTCCTTTTTGACTAGTTTCAAATAATTTTCTGTTATAAGAGAAATTTAAGACTGAATCAATTTGATTAAGTGTATAACCCACCCCTTGCAAATAGCTAAAGACCTCTTCAACTGTTACAAAACCATGATTTCTACTATTTTTTGAATAGTCATCTAATAATCCAAGAAGAATTAATAAAATAAAATGTTCATTGGGCTTCGGATATCTAATATCAAAAACGTTGATTATCTCCGAGCTGGTGGGTGAGAAGTGGATATTATCCCCATAAATTACAGAGCGTAATAATTCATGAAGAGGAATATTATATCGACCCTCTCTTTCATATATCCCTATAATTTTTTCCATATCAACATGACCGCTTCCAAAGAATTTCTTTACTAATTCAATAGCCTTTCTTATGTTTTCGTTTGAAACATTATTAATAAAGGTCAATAAGTTTTGATTAGTTTCAATTGAAAAGAGAAATACATCTATTAATGAATGAAGTTTAGAAAAGCTTGTATTATTATTTAATCTACTTAAAGCAATCTCACCACTTGTTATTTTTTGTGCAAACTCCAATCTCTTTTTAATGACTTCATCTATTCTCGGTGGAGGTATTGTAAAAGCTTTAGTATGATACCCCGATAAAGCTCCTGTCTCTTTTTTTGTTCTATGAAATGTTTCAGGACGAATTGAAATAAACACTATCATGGGCCAATCAGAAGCAAATTCTTGTGCAATTAAAAAAGCAGATTCTTGATCTTGATCCGATCTTTGATCACAATTATCTATAAATATTATAATTTGTTTAGATTGATTTTTGCAGATATAACTTAATGAAGCTTTGAGATGTTCAACTTCATCCTCAACTTTTTCAGTTAAAAATTCAATTTCTTTTTCTAGAGCCTTATCTGCATTAATTTCATATAGTCTCTTTACTCTAATATTTGATTTAAATTTATGTAAATCCTGGAAATAGCAGTGACGAACAAAATCATCCTCTTCTATATCAATATCGTAAATATTTGATAGTTGTTCTTTTATTAATCCTATAATCGCTCTTTTCATATCAAGAGCAACAATTGCTCTTGAACCAAGATCTATTTTAAAGCTTATGGCTTTTGCAAAAACCTTTGGTGCTTCTACAAGCCTAAGATAATCAATAAAAGTTGACTTCCCAACACCAACATCCCCTACTAGAAGAACTGGTCTTTTACTCAAGCTATTAGCAAATAATTCGACTAGTTCTCCTGATATTCCTTTTTTAGTAGCTATTTGTTGTAAACTTGCTTTTCTATCACCGTCTTCAAAAAGATAGTTGTAGCGAGTTGATAGTATTTCTTTACTAACAAGAGAATAATTTGAAAGAGCTCCACTTTTGCAGTAGCAAGACATTAAAAACTCTGTTTCAATATCTTTTTCTTTAATAACATCTTCTAAAACAAGATCACTTATAATTTCAAGTTCAATTTGAAAGGGATTTCTATTTTTAATTCCTGGATATTGATAGATGGTAGAAGATAGTTTAGATGGCAATTCAACTTCTGATTTCCCTAGAAGTATTTTTTGAAGATGCTCAGTTTCAAATCCCTTTTTCGATAAGCAGTTCCAAATAGTTTTGAACTCTGCTAGAAAGACATCTAAAGAGGGCACGATTAGTGCGTTTCCTTCGAGGGGTGGAATAGAATCATTTCGATTTGCAATAAATGCGATAAGTTGCCAACCATTGCATAAAACGCCAATTTGTATCGAGCGATTATGACAATATCCCATAATTTGATCAACTGCTATTTTTATGTTTTTATTATCTTTGTAAACACTTTTTAACGGTTGAAAAAGATTTTGCTTTCCTGTTGGAAGTTCAAAATGGTTGCCAGACCTTTTTGCTTCCACTACAGCTACAGATCGGAATAGACTAAGAATATAATCTGTATAATCTCCTTCATAATTATCCTCACAAGAAATATCTGTTCTTTCCCAATTTAAACAATCGATTAATAAGCCATCTATAAATCTAAATCTAGTATTTGCTTCATTTATAGTTGAATTTTTCAAATGAGCAAACTCTGATTTTATTTTTTCTAGATTAGATCTACAGATTTCATAACTAATCATATTTCTTATTTTTTATTATATAAAACGTTGGTCTGTAAGAAAAACCTTCTAATATTAGAGCCAAAAATAGGTAAATTATTAATAATACCTGAGTTCGGGATAAGATTACAAAATAAATTTGCAATAAAAAGCAATAATTCGTACATTTAAGTATCTAACATTCAAATATTTAAACGAGCTATTGCTTATGATTTTGAAAGACCAAATTACTAATATTTTTGTACAAGTTGATGATTTTTGTAAAGAATTTGATTCCCAAATCAAACAAATGAAGTTTCATGCGCTGGGAGATCAAAAGAAGAGAAGAAACAGAAGATCTATG
>Ga0157370_10000853_pt1 | contig 38670 bp, 33 predicted proteins | sample C35metaG_FD_113463 | JGI IMG/M metagenome (GOLD analysis project Ga0157370, IMG submission 113463) | Corn rhizosphere microbial communities from Kellogg Biological Station, Michigan, USA - C3-5 metaG | ecosystem: Host-associated > Plants > Roots > Rhizosphere > Soil | place: USA: Michigan... | reverse complement strand
GTAGAATTGGGTTGCCAAGGATCGGTCCTCTTCCTAGCTTCCGGCCCTCCACGAAGGGCAGGTGTCAGAGTGGTCGAATGAGCACGCTTGGAAAGCGTGTGTGCTGGTAACAGTACCGAGGGTTCGAATCCCTCCCTGTCCGCTGTTTGCACCCGAATGGGTGCAAAATATCTTCGATGCGTTCAAACGAAGGGCACCGCTGGGCCGAGATTGCCAGCCAAGCCATCCAGCTTTGGAAATTTCCCGCCCACGGCTTAAGGCAGCTTCCCACCTTCGGAAGCTTCGCGGCGACCGCCCTACCCGCATGATCAGCCGCACCAATTCGCATTGCTACTCGAAGGAGAGTTCCTTCACCGCATCATCGAACTGCCGCAGCGCCCCCGCGATCCGGTGTTTATCGGCCACCACCCGTTCCCGGAACGCGATCTCGATCTCCACTTTCTCAAGTTCCCTTTCCAGTTCTTGCTTCTGCTTCGCCAATTCGGCGGCGGCAAGGGTTTCTTCGGATAAGAGAGGAACTCTCTAGGCATTATGTGCGTCGATTCGGAATCCGGTCGCCGCGAAGGCCGCACGGGCCAGCATGGCAGGATCCGATATAGCCTGACCATCGCGGCGGGGTGTATACGGCTCTTCCAGCATGTTGGTCTCCTCGCTTGTAAGCTTCAAAGACACCGCGTCGATCGCCTGGTCTATATGAGCCGTTTTCGATGCTCCGACGATCAGAGCGCCAACAACCGGCTTCTGCGCAAGCCAGGCCAAACTTACTTGAGCTTGTTTTATATTTCGCTTTTGGGCGATCATCGTCACGGCCTCGACAATTCTTCGATCGCTTTTGGCTGTAGGTTTGTTCGGATCATCCCAAGAGGATTCGGCATTTGAACGGTCAGTGACTGAACCCCAGGGTCTTGCCAGGCGGCCACGTGCCAATGGGCTGTAGACCAAGGTTTGTATGCCTTGATCGGCACAAAGTGGAAGCATTTCCAACTCCTCCTCACGGGCTAGAAGGTTATAGTTGTCTTGCATTGAAATAAATCGGGACCAGCCATTTGACTTTTGGATTGAAATGGCTTTGCTGAATTCCCACGCCTTCAGGGAGGATGCACCAAGGTATCGTACTTTCCCTGCTTTCACCAAGTCATTGAGGGCTTCGAGTGTCTCCTCCCAAGGTGTGCGCTGATCCCGACGATGTATTTGATATAAGTCTATGTAATCTGTCCCCAAGCGGCGCAAGCTATGGTCGACCTCAGTCATAATTGCTTTCCTGGAGAGCCCTATTGTGTTCGGACCGTTCCGGGTAGGAGCGCTAAGTTTTGTAGCAATCACAACAGCATCCCGATTCCCAAAATCGCGAATCGCCCTACCAACGATTTCTTCACTCTCACCGTTTGAGTAAAGGTTGGCGGTATCAAAAAAGTTCACGCCTGCATCTATTGCATGCCGGAGAATCGAACGACTAGCTTCTTCGTCAATGGACCAAGCCGGATAACCTCGTGCGGGATCGCCAAATCCCATGCAGCCGATGCAAATTGGAGAAATATCAAGACCAGAATTACCGAGTTTTCTATATTGCATGATAAGTTGGGATGCTTTAGGAAAAACGGAGAACTCTCCGTTTCAGTAAACTAAGCGGAGAGTTCTCCGCTTGCAAGGGAAAATGCCTAAAGGTCAATATTAAATGCAAATGACTGAAAATGAATCAGTAAGATCTGACGCAAAACAGAACCGGGCGAGGATTCTTAGCGTTGCGAGAAAGGCATTTGTCGAAGATCCAGAAGCATCGCTCAACTTCATTGCTAAGGCAGCAAAGGTAGGCGCAGGCACTCTTTATCGCCACTTCCCTAACCGTGAGGCATTAATACTTGAACTGTATCGCAGCGAAATTTCAGAAGTGGCCACGCTCGCATCATCACTTCTACATGAGTATGCAGCAGAGGAGGCTCTCCGGATTTGGTGCGATAATCTGGCGACGCTTGGGAAGATGAAGAATGGGATGGCCCGAGTTCTCCGGGCAGCGAGCTCAGAAGAAATTGATGGGATTTACGGACCGCTTATTGAAGCCGTCAGGAAGCTACTAGAAGCATGCGCCGACAGCGGCATTTTCCGTGCTGACATCCAGCCCCAAGACTTTTTGTTGCTTCTTGGTTTTTTGTGGCAGATCCCATCTACCGACGAGGGTCAGGCTCAAATGGCGAGGCTATTAGAAGTAATATTTGCGGGCCTTCGAATAAAGTAGACCAACAACGGTGATTCAGAAAAGAAGCCGGCGAAACCATGGAGAAACTTTTCCGTCCGGCTCCAAGGGGGGAGAAGGATTCGCTTGAACCCTCTTTCGGAATGCGTCAGCACCGCCGTGTGCTTGGGCAATGCCCGGAGAATGTAAGGCTCGATTTTGTGCTCCTCCTGCTCGGAAAAGTTCCGTGACATCTTTCCGACAGGGTTTCCCAATAGAGTCCCTTGTCGCCGGTAATCAGCCATCCCCGGCAGAAGTCTTCCGTTGTCCAGGTCATGCCGCCGAGCTTGGCGACGACGGGTGAGCGCCGGGTTGTTGGGGCGGAGGCGATCTCGATCTCTACTCGGGTTCGAAAGGGACAGAACCGGGCGCAAGGCCAATCGCCGAGCATCCCTCTTGCGACAAATGCAACAAATCACGCAGCCTCATGGAGCGACACGGGACGACCAACGACCGATCGTCCCCGACGCGCCCATGATCCGGTCACCCGCTACACGTTCACCAAGCAAGCTCGCGTCCTTCTGGAACAAGATGAACAAGCCAAGCAGGTCCGCGAGGACTCGCGGGCCAGCATGTGATGCCAGCCCGCAAGCACCTTCGCGCAACAAGATCGTGCCGGGTTCAACCGGCGCGTCTTTCCGCTCCAGGCTTCATACCCTCGAACACCTCGCTCTGCCGGGCCGGGGGGAGCTTGGCAACGGACATCAGCCGCCGGATGGCAAAGGACTTGATCAAGGCGGGCGAAGTCAGGGAAGCCAAGTATTCCCGTGCCTCTGCTGGCAATCGGAGCAAGGTGAACATTTGCGTGATGCGAGCCTTGCTAAGGCCCTCGTTTTCACCGATTTGCACCTTCGTCAGCCCTTTGTCGCCGTCTAGGCGCTCCTGCCATTCAAGCACCCTGCAAATCGGGTGGCGCATGGCGGACGCACGGCTCTCGCCGTTCGTCTCGCAGTCGCCGCCGAAGCCGCTCGACCGCCATGTAAAATGAAAGGGCTCCGCGACAAACGGGGCGAGCCGATGCTGAGGCAAAGGCATCCCCACGATGAGAGGAATCCCAAAACTGGTTCGCAAATTGGACTCACCCGCTCCGCCATTTTTAATGGTGTGTGAGAAAGCGAAAAAGCCGGGTTATCCCGGCTTTCTTCGTTTGGGCGAGAAGTCTGCTTTTTCAGGAAAATCCGTGTGTTTGCGGACATTGCACGTTTTTCCCGTCAAGGGCGCGTGCCTCCGATGCAGAGCTGGCTCCATCAATTCCTGCATGCGGTTTCCCGCAGGCAGTGGAAATGATAGAGCCAGATAGAACGTGTCTTCGGCTGAACGAACTCAGGAAAGCGCTGCGGCCAGCTTGTCGCGGTCCACTCGCACAACCCAGTTTTCGATGTCGCTGATGGCTCCGGCGTTGCCTTCGTAGCGGCGTTCCACGCGGCATTGGACCACGGTTTCCGCATGGCGGATCATCGTGGGCAGGCGGTCTTCCGGGAACGCCATGACGAGTTGCAGGCCGAAGTTCCGGGCGAGCGCAAGGCAGGCGTCGATCCGGTCTCCAGAGAGCTTGGAGAACGCCTCGTCCATGATGACGATGCCGAGGTTCTGGCGATCCTCGCGGCGGCCGATGTCATAGACGCGCTGGAACGCGGCGAGCATGGCGACAAAGAAGGGTGCCTGGTTTTCGCCACCGCTTTGCTTCTTGGCATTTTTGTTGAGGGAAATGGCTGCGCCTTCGCCCTTGCCCGTGGGCGTGGCCTGGATGTCCCAGTGGTGATAGTAGCGGTAGTCCAGCTTCCGTTGGAAACGCGGGTCCTCGTTGTTCTCGATGGCGGCCATGAGCTCCGCCTTGGCGTTCTCGATTTCCTCCTTGGCGCCTGCGGCGAAAAGTTCCAAGCCGGGATTGAGGCCTTTTTCCACCAGTGCCCAGATGGCCGAGTGGCTGCGGTCCGCACGCATGGTGAGCTGATAGCGCCAGCCACCGATGTCGTGATCCATGGCCTTGTTCAGTTCCCGCTTGGTGCGCTCCGCTTCCTCCAGCTTTTCCTTGAGAACATCCAGCACCTGATGCTGGAGGCGGTTTTCCCATTCCTTGCGGGCGTCTTCCGCCTCGCTCATGTAGCGATCCAGTTCGTGCGTTTCCAACTCGTGGCGGCGGGCGTCGTACTGAGCGTTCGATTCATCCGCAGGGTCAAAGGAAGCGCTGATGTCCGAGTGGGTTTCTGCCAGCGCGCGGCGTTCGATGTCGCGCTGGTTGCGCGCCTTGTCCGCATCGTATTGACGGGTTTGGGCGATGGCGGCGACAGCGCCGATGCGGTCCTGCCACTTGGGGAATTGATCTCTAACGGATGAGATCATGGAGAGCACTTCACCCTCCAGTATTCCTTCCAGTTTTTCGCGGGTGGTCTGGCGCTGGATGAAGGCACTGCGTTCCTCCTCTTCTGTTTCCTGAATGGCATCAAGGGTTTCGCGTTCTTCCTGAGAGAATTTCTCGATCTTGGAAGCCAGTCGTCCGATGCGTTCGATCACGCCTTGGAACGTTTTCTCCAGCACGCGGAGTTTTTCCACCACCGCTTCACGCTCGGGTGTGGCCAGCAGACGGATGTTTTCGTCCAGTTGCAGGAGGTCCTTGCGCAGGCGGGGCAGATCCCGAAGCTTCGAGGAACCGGCCGGAGCATCTGCCTTGTCCAGTTCTGCCTGCTCTCCACGATGGAGAAACATTTTCCAATCATCGCGAGAACGGCGGGTGATGGAAATCTGCTCACTGATTTCCAACAGCTCGTCCTGGCGGATTTCCCGCAGACGGCGCAGGCCTTCCTGGCCGATCGTGAATTCGCGCGAAGGCTCCAGATACCAACGGTGGGGCGGGTCCTTCAGCCAGCCATCCTTGGAAAAGGCACGTGGGTGGGCATCCAGATGTGCGGCAGTTTCCACCGGCACCAGGTCTCCGTAAAGGTGCTTCAGGTAACTGGCAGCGAGAGGGTTTTTCGTTTCGAAAAAATTCGCGATGCCGGAGGACTCTTGTGACGCCGCAGCGGAAAGCTCATCCGGATTGACCAGCAGTTCATCACTGTGGCCCAGACGCAGTGCGTGATTCCATGCGGCGGAAAAGTTCTCCGGAAGTACGGCGTTTTTCTTCCGGCCCAGCAGTGTCTCTAGCAATGGCCACCAGTCTTCCGCCTCGGCCTTCACCTCGATCACGCGTGAAAGGGCCTCCGCACGTTGACCACGGGATTTCAGAGCATCCAGCAGGGGGGAAGGGGCAGCCGTGCCTTTTTGATCGAGATCTGCCAACTCCCGCACCAGGCGTGCTTCACGGGATTCCAAATCACGCAGTTGCTCCTCCACGGGGCGGAGTCGATCGCGGGCGTCATTCACCAGTTGCTGATAGATGCGTGGCATCCGGGCAGCGGCATCCAGAGCGGAGGGTTCCTCATCACCCTGCATTTCCTTCAGCCACTTCGTCGCCATTTCCGGCTCTTCCAAGCCCAGATCCTGGGCGTGGCGCAGCCATTGTTTCCAATGTTGCGTGCGGTCGTGGAGGAACTGGCGTGCCGTGCGTGATGCTTCATGCAGAGCTTCCACTTCCTTGGCGATTTCTTCGCGACGTGCACGGCTTTGTGCGAGGAAGGTGATCTGTGAGTCATTGCCTGCCACGAGGCGGACTTCGGAAAGCTGCTGATCCTTCTCGTTCCGTTCTGCCAGAGCCGCTTCATGATCGGCCAGGTGCTCGGCGTTTTGCAGGCGCAGTTGCTCCAGCTTGGCGCGATTTCCCTCCAGCACCTCGAGTTTTTGTTCGTGGGCCAGCGCATCCCGCACATGAAGGTTCAGCCGGGCATCGCGCAGGGCGGTGTGATAGGAATGGTGGTGATCTGAAATGCGGGTCAGCCGCGAGAGCTGGTCGTGCATTTTCTCAAGGCGTTCCTGCGCGCGGCGGTGTGCATCCACACTGGTGCGGACGGCTTTCACATCCGGCAGACCTGGCTCCAGAAGGTATTCGCGGATGAATTTCTCGAACGATTCCACCGGCTGGAAGGCCATGGAATTCGGCAGCGTTTTGTTCATCTGATCGCGATCAAAGGCAAGGTGCGCGCGCGATGCCATCTCGCCCAGATAGGATGCTTGGCGGTCAAACACCTCGCCACCCAGGTCCCGCTTTACGTGCACGCGGAACTCTTCCTCGGACATGAAGGAAAGGCTGCGCCCATTCACTTCCAGCCCCAGATCGGAGGTGAGGAAATCTTCCTGCTCCAGACGCTGGGGAATGGTGAACCACACCGTGCGTGGGCGCGAGGTGGGACCTTCGAACTCGATGCGTGCTCCCCATGTCTCGCGGCGTGGCGATTCCTCGCCTTCCACAGCAGGCCATGCAAATTCCAGACCGGCGATGGTGACGCCGGAGGGGCGCAGGTATTTTTCCTGTCCGTCATTGCCTTGGGTATTCGTATCGCAGAGACAGTAGCCACGCAGGGAGCGGCCACTGCCGGCACCGGCGGCGGCCTTGTTGAAGCGGCTGAGCGATTCGCCCAACATGACAAACTGGATCAGGTCCAGCAGGACGCTTTTACCGGAACCATTTGCGCCGGTAATGAGCGTGAGGCCGGAAAGATCGATAAAACGGCGATAGCCATACCAGTTGATGGCGATGACGCGGCTGAGGTGAACGCGCATGGGATGAATCAGTTGGAAAGTGTGGCGGTGGAGGCATCTTCATCGGCCTCCGGTTGATAGAGTGCGGCACGGGCGAGGAATGCTTCCAGATCCTCGAATGGAATGGTGCGTGGCAGGCTGGGCAGTACCTCGATGAGCGTCTCACCCAGTTGGGTGGAGCCCTCCGGGCGGTGCGTGCGGATGAGGCGATGGCGGCGCATCCGGGCGACCAAGGTATCGAGATGCGTTTTTTCCGGCGGATCGATGCGATCAAAGGTGCTGCGGAAACGGCTCCAAAGTTCATCCACGGTGATGATCACGGCGGAGGCTGCTTCATTCGTGCGGTGATCATCCCACACACGCCAGAGGACTAACAGGAGCAGCGTCTCGTCCTTCGTGAACTGCGCCAGCAGGTGGCAGGCTTCCGGGCGAGGGCGTGCCTGAAGGATGCAGAATTCGTCATCGATCACCAGTTCCAGCCCCAGCGGAGCGAGGTAGTCCATGAGATGATCCCGGTAATGGTCGCGTGCCAGCAGGAAGAGATCCCGCCCGGAGCCGGTGGTGCCGATCAGGGTGCCGCGGCCTAGCAGCTCGGCAATGATTTCACGGATGGAGGAGCGGTCGTTTTCAGGAACATCGGGCCAGAAGCGTGGCCAGTTATTGGATGACATGATGGGAAATGATAGAGTTTTGAAAAGGTTCAGAGGCGCTCGATCTGGAAACGCTCGACGTTCCAGCCTGCCTGGTCATCGGTAGGGATCAGCCCGGGAGTCATTCCGATCTCGCGGCCCGGTCCATCGACCTTCCAGCGGACTTTTTTCCCGTCTGCCGTGACTGCGTGGTCGTAGGCGGCGGTGGCCAGGAGATCGAGCATCTCATCCACATCCGTGACTTGAAAGTTTTCCGTGCTGATGACGCCGGACTTCTCTGAGATCAGGCGTGCCACCAGCCGGGCCGCCCGTTGTGGAGTCAGGGCCAGACGTTGGCGTTCGCGCAGGGCGGCCAGTGTGTCGTCCTCGCTCTCGGTGGAATTTGGGCGGTCTGCAAAGCTGAGGTCCGCCGGGTTTTTCACGCGGCGGGTGCGGGCCAGCGATTCGATGCCATAGAAGAAGCGCACTTCAGGGATGAGTGGGATGAAATCCGGCTCCGTATCGCGGAGTAAGGAAATGCGGCGGCCTGCCAGTGCGGCATTCACGGCATCACAATAGTTTTTCACGATTTCCGGGCGGCGGCCACGCAGTTCCGTCTGATAGCGGTAGCGCTGCTGCGAAAGCTGGTTGAAGGATGCCATCCGGGAATCGATGGCATCCGCCACCAGGCGAATGGCGGAAAGCCGATGCTCCAGATTTTTCAGCGCGTCTTCCGCGCGGATCCATGCTTCCTCTTCCTCCACATGGTAGTGATCTGCCAGACCGGCAGCCAGCCGCTCCTTTAACAGGTGGTCATCCCGCCGATCCGCTACATAGGAACGCAGGGCCTGGAGGCGGGGGAGCAGGCCGTTTCTACGAAGGGCATCGTAGCAGACCATGTGCTGGCCGGTGCCGAATTCCGAATAGAGCAGGCGCAGCGTCTCGGAAGGCGTCTCGCTCTGGCGCTGGCGGTAATCGAAAAGCGAGATGAGTTTTTCCACTCCATGAAGCTGGAGAATGGCATTTGCCAGACGCTGGTTGATATCGCTCACAGTGGAGCGAATCACTTCCGGAGTATGCAGGCGGGCATCCAGCACCTCTGGCCGCTCCAGCGTTTCACAGACACCGCGCACGGTATCTGCAAAGGTTTTCAGCTCTGCGATTTCATCTTCCGCCAATTCCTTCAGGAGGCGGAGCAGGGGACGCAGCCCCGGAGAAACCAAGGTTACACGCTCATGCAGCCCGAATTGCTTGTCCTCGATCCAGGCCGCATCACACATGCGGTTGAAGAGCACCCCGGCGCGTTGGCGGGCATCCCGTAGATTCGCTCCTTCATCCTCTTCCAGGCTGATGTCCGGGTGGGAGCTGAGGACTTCACGGATTAAAAGCAACGCCTCCCCGTGGGAAATGCTGCCCGCTTCCCCAGCCACATCCACCAATCGTTCGGCACAGTCCACATAGATTGCAGACGAGGGCCGCGTGAGTGGACGGAAAAATTCCTTGGAGACTGAAGCTTGTAGGCGCTGGCTGAGGTTTTCGGAAAGCATCGGCAGGCCGGAAGACTAGGAAAGTCCGGGCCCAAAACCCAAGCGAGAACTCAGAAGACTTATTCGTCGGAAACTCACAGGTTATTCACAATGGTGCCGGATTCCGGGATGGCTGAATGGCCTCAATAGCCGTTGGCCAATTTGGAAACCAAGCTTTCCGCCGCCTGCTCCAGAGCATCCGGCAGCGCGCCGTTACGAGCGGTCTGCAGATTGGAATCCACGAAGAAATTACTGCTGCCAGTGGAGGATCCACGAGCGAGGACTTTTGTGCGATCCCTGGCATCCAGCAGCTCCCACGTCAGGGTCACATCGCTATCCAGCTCTTCCGGGCGAAGCGTGTCCAGACGTTTGCCGCGGAGGGGTGAGTATTTGATCGTGCTTAGCTTTCCTTCCAGCACGGCATCCGCGCTATCCACATTTTCCAACTTGTAGGTGCCATCCTTCACAAGCGCATCTGCGACGGCGGAAGTCGCCAAAGCTTCAGCTCTGGGATGGAGTGTGCCGTTGCGAAACATCGGAACGGCGATGGTTTTCACCTTAGCCAACGAGGCGGGTTTCACGCCGCCCAATTGATAGCCGGCACAGGAAGCGAGCAGCAGAGCTGGCGTGAGAATGGCGAGTAATTTCATGGCGCGGTGGCGGCTGGGGTCGATCCCGGATTACTCACCCAGTTCCTTCAGGCGGGCTTGGGCATCATCATGGATCTTGCCGGATTTCGAACGGCGGATGATGTCACGGTAGTAAACCTTGGCTGCTTCCGGCTTGCCGGTGCGTTGATAGAAGCTGGCGATGTCGTAGGAACGCTGGAGGTCCATGCCACCGAGGTTGCTCACGAATTTACGGGCCTCCGCATTACGGGAGTGGCCGGGATACTGGGTGAGGTAGTCGTTGAAGGCTTCACGGGCCAGATCGAGATTGGCTTGGTTCTGGTTGCCGCGGTCTGCTTCTTCCATGAGCAGCAGGCCTACGCGGAAAAGGGCCTCAGGAGATTCGGGGGCTTCCGGTTGATCGTTCACCAACTTGCGGAAGGCGGCAATGGCTTCCTTGGTTTTCTTCTTGGATTGGTTCAGTTCGCCGATGGTGAACTGTGCCTTGGAAGCCGTGCGGGATTTCGGCGCATTGTCACGCACCTGACTGAGCATCTCGGTGGTTTTTTCCAAGGAGTAGCGGGTTTTCAGGCCGAGGAAGCTGGATTTCACATCACCGTCAGCCACGGACTGGGCCATCTTGGCCTGGCGATCCAGGGCGGTGGCATAGAGATTGCTGCCCTGGAAGCGGGTGAGGAATTTCTGGTAGGCCTCAAAGGACTTCGGCACATCGCCGGTGTTTTGGAGCAATTCCGCCTGGCGGAAACGGGCTTTCGGCGCGGAAGCGATGAATGGATAGCGGGTGGCCACCTCATCGTAATCCTTGATCGCCTTGGACGTTTTTCCTGCATCGTCCGCTTGCTTTGCCTTTTGATATAAGGCTTCGCCTTTGCTGGAGGCGGCCTGTGTATTGCCAGCGAGGAGCGGCAGTTCATCATCGGAATTTCCGCAGGAGCTGAGAAGCAATGCAGAAGCGGAAAGCAGCACGGGGCCGAGCAACCTGAAGGTCATGGAATGAATCATAGAAAGACAAGTGAGTGCGAAAAGCGTAAAATGATCAGGCTTTGCCAAGTTCTGTGGCACGGCGGGTGGCGGCAGTCACGGCCTCGATCATGGAGGTGCGGAGGCCCAGGCGTTCCAACTCTGCAATGCCCGCGATGGTGGTGCCTCCGGGAGAGGTGACATGGTCCTTGAGGAGGCCGGGATGTGCGCCGGTTTCCAATACCATGGCGGCAGCGCCCAGCACCGTCTGGGCAGCCAGCCGCAAGGCATCGGCGCGTGGCAGTCCATTGCGGACGCCGCCATCTGCCAGTGCTTCGATCACCAGATAAATGTAGGCAGGACCACTGCCTGAGAGTCCGGTCACGGCATCCATCAGTTTCTCCGGCACCTGCACTGCCAGGCCGACAGCGCCGAGCAGTGAGTTCGCGATTTCCGCATCGGCAGCCGTCGCGCGGGATCCCAGGCAGAAGCCCGCAGCACCTTTTCCTACGAGGGAAGGGGTGTTGGGCATGCAACGGACCACACGGAATCCAGCGGGCGCGGCTTTTTCCAGTGTTTCCAGCGTGAGTCCGGCGGCTACGGAAATAAGCAGCTTCTCCGTGCCGGGTGCGGCAGTGGCCGCTTGGCCGATGACCTTGGTGATATCGTTAGGCTTGGTGCAGAGGAGCAGCACATCGGAAATGGAGGCCACTTCCGCCAGATCCGCCGTGGCTGCAGCGCCGGTGGCTTTCGTGAAGGCATCCCGCGAATGTTGGGAAAGGGCACATCCGATGACGTGTGAGGGCTGCACGGCTCCTGCCCGGATCGCTCCCTGGACCAGTGCTGTTCCCATTTTTCCGCATCCGATGACACCCAGCTTCATGTGCTGAGACTAGCCACTACTTCGCCCGGGTTGCCAGTCATTTTGCTTGGAGTTCCAGCAGAATGGCAGCCATGTTTCCAGTCATGAGAATCCAATGGTTGGCCTGCATGCTCGCAGGATGTCTGGTCGCTCACGCGGAGGAGAAATTGCCGGAGGTGGATGCGGCTATTCCCGCTCCGGTGAAAGCCCTAGTGGAGCCAGCCCTCGTGCCGTTCCCGAATGGCATTGTGATGGCTGTTTCCTCCACTTCCGAGAAAGCCCAGCAGCATGTCCTCCAAGGAATGAATGACCTGAACGGAGGCTGGGAATTCGAGGCCAGCCGCCACTTTGCCGCCGCCTTGAAGGAGGACCCGGATTGCCTGCTCGCCCACTGGGGCATGGTCATCGCCACCCTGGCTCCCACGCCGGAAACAGGAGCGGCGCGCAATGCCTCACTGGCCCGCCTGCTGCATCTCATCGATGAAGGGAAAGGCACGGAACTGGAGCGTGGCTATGCGTATGGCCTGATCAAATACATCGAGGGAGGCCCCGCCGCTGCGGGGGAAGCCTTCCGCAAGGTCTCGGAGAAATTTCCCAATGAAATGGAGGCCGCCATTTTCTACGCCCTTTTCACCCGCAGTGGTTACGATGAGCTGGGCACCGCTACCCCGGATCAGGAAAAGGCGGAAAAGATTCTGTTGGGATTGATTGAGAAATATCCGGATAGCCCGCTGCCATTGAATGCCCTGCTCACCATCCGCGCAGAGGCTCCGGATCTCTCCGGCTCCCTTGACATGGCCCGCAAGCTCACCCAGATGGCGCCCCAATACGCGCCCTATCATCACCTGCTGGGTCATTATGAATGGCGGTGCGGGAATCATGCCAAGGCCGCCTCTGCCTTTGGCCGCGCCTCCACGCTGTATTCCAAGTGGATGAAGGAAAACTCCATCACCATCGCGGATTGCCCCGAACTGGTGCGGGGAGAGGCCTACCGGATCGTGGCCATGGTTTCCAAGGGCGACTTCGACAACGCCATCGCTGCTGCCAAGCGGTTGGCAAATACACCATTTCCTCCGGATCGTCTGGGATCTCCCGGAGTCCGCCTGCTGATGTGGGAGGCCAAGACCCTGCCCGCCCGCATCCTCATGCGCCGGGGCACGGATGGCTATGCCCCAGAAGCTCTGGCCTCCCTCCCATCTCCGGAGGAAACGAAAACTTACCGGGATAAATCGCTTTCCTACTGGTGGGTGGATGCCCTGCGGATTTCACTGGAAGCCCAGCGCCTGCTGGATGCGGGCGAGACCGAGAAAGCCCGCCAGACCGTCGAGGCTCTCAGCCATCACGGAGAGGCCATGGCGAAACTCCAGGGATCTGCCAATGCGCTGGGGGAGCGCTCTGCCTGGAATCGTGCCTTCCGTGCCTTGGAAGTGATCGCCAGTGAGATGCGGGGCCGCCTCGTCATAAGTGGGCCTGAGTCGAAGCGTGGCACCGCCTACAATTGGTTCCGTTCCGCCACCGATCGCCAGCGCCCTTCCAATCTATTGCTGCCGCCGGTCATTCTCATGCCGATGGCCATCCGGCTGGGCGAATACCAACTGGCCAGTGGCAAGCCAGCGGAAGCGGTGAATGCCTATCAGGAAGCTCTGCGTTCCTTCCCGAATGACATGAATGCCCTTCTGGGTCTCAGGAAAGCCTACGAAAAGGCCCACCAGAAGGAAAAGGCGGGTGAAACCCAGCGCCGGATCGACTCACTCCGGGCCGAGTGAAAAAAGGCCGCCTGGGAGTCCCTTCCCAAGCGGCCGAAGTTATCTACGTTCACCCACACCTATGGGAAGAGGCAGATAATGTGCTGTGTTACACCCTTACATATTGAAAGTGCGATGACTCGCGGCTTTCATGGGATTCAGACATTCAAGTTTCTCGAACGTTCAAAGATTTCGAAAATAATTTCATCTTTTGGCCGAAGCGGAATTGGCACTTGGAAATTCGACGTCATTTCCTGAGTCTCCCGCCATGTCGCAGAGCCATATCGATGTCCGTTACGTCGCCAATCTTGCCCGTCTTGAATTGAGCGATGAGGAAGTCGCCGTTTTCCAGCCCCAGCTGGAGGCCATCCTGAAGCACGTGGAGACCCTTTCCCGCGTGGACGTTTCCGGCATCAAGGAAACCGCGCCCCTCTTTGGCCGCATGCGGGATGATACGCCTCATGAGAGCCTGTCACCGGATGGTCTGCTGAGAAATGCGCCGGATCAGGCACAGGGGCAGATCCGCGTGCCAAAGGTTGTCAATGACGCCTGAGCTTCCTTTTTCCCCAACGACTCACTTTGCCTTTCCCATGCCTGTTACCCAGCTTCGCAAGCAATTCCTCTCCGGAGAAACCACGCCCACCGCTGCTCTCCTGCGCCTCGCGGGTGAAATTTCGGAACGCGATCACCAGACCGGTGCCTACCTTTCCCACGATCTGGATGCAGGTCTGGCAGAAGCCCAGAATGCGGATATCTCCCTCCCGCTCGGCGGCGTGCCCATCGCCATCAAGGATAACATGAACGTCCTCGATCAGCCCTGCACCTGTGGCTCAAGGTTTCTGGAAAACTTTGTCTCTCCTTATGATGCCACGGTCATCCGCAAGCTGCGTGCCGCCGGGGCCGTGCCATTTGGCCGCACCAACATGGATGAATTCGCGATGGGCTCCTCCACGGAAAACTCCGCGCTGGGAAAAACCCGGAACCCGGTGGATCTGGACCGCATCCCCGGAGGATCGTCCGGTGGTTCTGCTGCCGCAGTGGCGGATCAAACGGCCTTTGCCGCCTTGGGATCGGACACCGGTGGCTCCATCCGCCAGCCCGCATCGCATTGCGGTGTGGTGGGCCTGAAACCCTCTTATGGCCGTGTTTCCCGTTACGGTCTGGTAGCCTTCGCTTCCTCGCTCGATCAAATCGGCACCTTCACCCGCAGTGTGGAGGACGCAGCGTTGATTCTCCAGCACATCGCCGGTTACGATCCGCTGGATTCCACCTCGCTGGATGTTCCGGTGCCGGACTACGCCGCCACGCTCAACGAAGGCGTGAAGGGCCTGAAGCTGGGCCTGCCGAAGGAGTACTTCGGTGAAGGCATCGACCCCGGTGTGCGCGCCAATGTCGAAAAAGCGGCGAAGGCACTGGAAGCCCAGGGAGCCGAGCTGGTGGAAATTTCCCTGCCTCACACGGAATACGCCGTCGCCACCTATTACGTGATCGCTCCTGCAGAAGCCTCGTCGAACCTCTCCCGCTTCGATGGCATCCGCTACGGCCACCGTGCGCCGAATCCTGCGGACATCGAGGATCTGTATAAAAAATCTCGTGAGCAGGGTTTCGGTGCGGAAGTGAAACGCCGCATCATCCTGGGCACCTACGTCCTTTCCTCCGGCTACTATGATGCCTACTACACGCAGGCTCAGAAAGTCCGCGACTTGATCCGCCAGGATTTTGAAAAAGCCTATCAGCAGGTGGATGCCATCCTCACTCCAGTGGCTCCCACTCCGGCCCGCCGCATCGGTAGCGCAGGATCGGACCCACTTCACGAATACCTCTCGGACATTTTCACCATCTCCGCGAACCTCGCAGGCATCCCCGGCATCTCCATTCCCTGCGGCACGGTCGATTGGGACGGTGCCACCGGTCTCCCGGTAGGTCTCCAGATCCTCGGCCCGCACATGGGTGAGGCAGTGGTCCTGCGCGTGGCAAAGGCTGTGGAAGGCGCGGTCTCGTAACCGTGGCGGATTCCATTCCCCAGCGATCGATCATCAAAGGAAAAATGATCTGCTTCCTTGGTGCTTCTGGTTGGGGTTTCATTGGTGCTTTGTAGCTAGCTCCTGCCCTACCCCCCTGGTCATTCATCACGCATAACGTGGCGGCGGATTCCATCCGCCATGCCCAACATCAATGAATGGTTTGGCGGATGGAATCCGCCGCCACGGCCTATAAGTCCACCTCAGCCTGCCTGCCTGCCACGACCCGGTCCGAGAAAACGATGCATCCCTCCAGATCCGCCGTGGCTGAGACACGACCGCCCGGCCAGATCACGGAATGTTTCACGATGGCTCCATCTTCCACGATGGCACCCGGCCCGATCACGGATTTCTCAATCACGGCTCCGGCTCCGATTTTCGCCTCCGGGTGAATTTCTGCGTCCAATCCCAGCTCACGGTGCGCCTTCAGGTAGAAATCCCGGTCGCCCAAGTCCAGCCACACGCCTTCATCCAGAACGATGGCACCGAGCTTTCCCTGCTTGGTGAGTTCCAGAAATGCCGGGATGACCGAGACTTTTTCATTCGCGGGAATCAGCTTCAGAAATTCCGGGTTCACACAGTAGATGCCACTGAAGACATGGCTGCCATCGGAGACTCCCAGCATCCGCCGGATATCCGTCACCTTGGTGCCCGTCTCATCCAGCGCGATGTGATTGGCGCTGCCCTCGCTGCGTAGTGCCAGCGTCACGGGTAGCCCGGAGGCTTCGTGCGCGGCGATCAGCCGGTCCAGCGGCAGCGTGGAAAAGATGTCGCCATTGTGGACGAGCACGGATTCCCCGCCCATCCATCCGGCGATGTTTTTCAATCCGCCGCCTGTTTCCAGCAGCACGGGTTCGTGAAACAGAGTGATGTCCTCCAGCCCCTCCGGCTGGAAATCCTGCCACTTTTCGGACAAGTGGTGCGTGTTGATGGCGAAACGGGAGATCCCCGCCTTCTCACAGGCGCGCATCGCCCACTCCGCCAGGGGCCGATGGAAAAGCGGGACCAGTGGCTTGGGCAGCCGGTCTGTCAGCGGGCGGAGGCGGGTGCCGAGACCCGCACCGAGAATGAAAGCCTGTTTCACACGCCCGGTGTGCCGGATGGGAACCAACATTTCAAGAGTAAGGGCTAGAAGGGATTGGGCAGGAAAATCTTTGTCGGATGGCCCGAACGCAGGATAGGAGCCTGTCACTGGACAAACCGGGAAAGCTGAGGCATGGATGCCGCCGTTCAAATGGAACTGGACCTGCCATCCCGCTCACCGTTGTGCGATTCCCATTGCGAGGAAGTCGCCAGTCTCATTACGCATGCCCTTGGCGTGGTATTCAGTGTGGCAGCACTGGTCATGATGCTTGTCGTTTCGGATGGAGATATCATACGGATTGTGTCCTCCGTGGTGTTCGGCACTTCGTTGATCCTGCTCTATCTTTCTTCCACTCTCTATCACTTTTTCACCTCGCCGAGATGGAAGGCGCTTTTCCAGGCACTGGATCACGCTTGCATTTACCTGCTGATCGCAGGCTCTTACACCCCCATCACGCTCATCACGCTGCGTGGGGCGTGGGGCTGGACGTTGTTCGGCATCGTCTGGAACATGGCGCTGGTGGGTATCTTCATCAAGCTGCTGGCTTCGGGTAAAAAGGATCACTGGATCTCCACGGCGCTCTATTTGGCGATGGGCTGGCTGGTGGTGATCGCGCTGGAGCCATTGATCAAAAACATATCTGGCACTGGCATGGCGCTGCTGGTGGCTGGTGGCCTCAGCTACAGCTTGGGCATCGTCTTTTTCGTCTGGCATAAACTGCCGTTCAATCATGCCATCTGGCACTTGTTCGTCCTGGTTGGCAGCATTTGTCACGTATTGGCCATCACCCTCCATGTCCTCTCCTGATCATGCCTGAACTCCCGGAAGTGGAAACCACGCGCCGAGGCATTTTGCCTCACGTGAAAGGTCAGAAGGTAATGGAAGTGATCGTGAAACGCCATGATCTGCGGCAGCCAATCACCCAGAGCGTTTCCGAAATCGATGGAAAGAAAATCACGGACATCGAAAGGCGTTCCAAGTATCTTCTGCTAGGGATTTCGGATGGTTCCACACTGTTGCTCCACCTCGGAATGTCCGGCAGCCTGCGCATCGTTTCTCCGGGGGATGTCTGGAAGAAGCACGATCACTTCGCTCTGACACTGGAAAATAAAAGGCAACTCCGCTTTCATGATCCCCGCCGCTTTGGGCTGGTGCTGCATCTGGCAGAAAGTCCCTCCGAACATCCACTTTTGAAAAGTCTCGGCCCGGAGCCACTTGAGGAGGCCTTTACACCGGCCCATCTCCATGCCGCGTGTGTCAAACGCGCTGCCGCCATCAAGCTGGTGATCATGGATGCGAAGGTGGTCGTGGGCGTGGGGAATATCTACGCTTCCGAGGCCTTGTTCCGTGCCGGCATTCGCCCGCAAACTCCCGCCAATCAACTCACCAAGCCGCGTCTGGCAAAGCTGGTCACCGCCATTCGTGAAGTTCTAGCGGACTCGATTGAGCAGGGCGGCACCACCCTCCGCGATTTCCTCCATTCCGATGGCGAGCCCGGCTACTTCCGCCAGCGGCTCTTCGTGTATGATCGCAAGGGGCAGCCCTGCCGGAAATGTAGCACCGCCATCTGTCACGAGGTCCTGGGCCAACGCTCCACCTACTGGTGTCCCAAATGCCAGAAGGTGTAGCTGCCGAACTGGAGCGCGGGATTTATCCCGCTTGGCTTGAATGGCTGTTGCAATGGCTTGGCTAAATCGGGGCGGGACGAATCCCGCGCTCCAGCTTTTTGGCACACATTACACCTTCTTCAACTTCTCCACCAGCACGCTCAGTCGCTCAAACGCATCCACATCCGCCGTTTCCGGATCAAACCGCAATCGCTGGTGCAATCGAATCGCCTCGTCCATCTTGATTCCTGCTAGGAGCGGAGCCTGCTGCAGCCACTCGGGAAACGTCAATCCAAGTGGGCGCGGCCCGATTTGCTTTTGCACCAGTGCTTCCAGATCGTGGAGTGGTGTACGCCGCAGTGGTTCACCTGGTCTGTAACGTTTTTCCTCTGCCAGCCTTCGTCGGCTGCCCCATAATTTCCAGCCGATGAATCCCAGCACGCTGCATGCGATCAGGGACATCACCACCGTGACTCCCAGCCGGTTTGCCGGTTCATTCCGCCACAGGAAGAAGTCCTCGCGGAAGCGTTGGAAGCTGTCCGTCAGCCATTGGGTGGAAGAGGTGCGCACGTCTTCAATCGTCAGCCAACTCGGCGGTGTGGGATCGAAATCAATCCATCGCTTGGCTTCCGTATCCCATACCCGACACCACGCGTGGGCATGGGTTCCTCTCAGAAGATACTCCGGGCGTTTCGGATCTTTTTCCATCACGGCGTAGCCGATGGCATAGCGCGTAGGCACTCCTGCATCGCGCAGCAGAAGGCACGCTGCCGTGGCAAAGTATTCGCAGTGGCCTTCCCGGGTCTTGGTAAGGAAATTTCCTATCTCAGTATTCGTCTTCCGGTCTGCCCGATAGCGGGGAATGGAAAGATAACGGGTGTATTCAAAGTCCCGCTGGAACCAGCTTCGCAGGATGGCGATTTTCTCCTGGGCCGTCGATTGCACAGGGAGTTGCAGTTCAGCCGCCACCTGATGGATGGTGCTCTGTTCCGCAGGTGGAACCTTGAGCGCCTCTTCGCTGGGCGGGCTGTCCGGTGGGACGTCTGCCTCCCAGAGGACGGTGCCTTCTATCACCGCCCGCTTTGGCGCGATGCGGACGGTACCCATGGTATTGCGCTCAATCGCATCCACCTCGAATCCTGTCAGGCTGGCCGCATCTCCAGGCAAGGGGAGGGGAGTATTGTTGGTGGCTGCCCCGCGTAGGATGAAACGGGGAAGGTCTGCACGCGTATCACGAGGATCCACCTGATCCTGCTCCTTCAGCACGTAATAGTCATCTGCGGAACCGGCGAGGATCAGATCCTTGAAATCCGTATCCACCGTGGCCTCCGGGCGAAGATGTGGGTTTTTCCACGCGATGCCATTATACGTTTCGTAGCTCGCGGTGCGCAGCAACTTGGGGATTTTCTTGAGATCCTTGAATTCCAGCCGCCAGACAATGTTGGGAGACATCTTGAGTGGTCCAAGCGACCCGATGGAGGTCTTTTTAAATTCCGAATCAAAGGAGGAGCCCCCTCTGTCTCTTGAGCCTCCACTTGTCATCAGATCATACGCTCGTCCCAATCCATATTCTCCTAACACAGCCAAGCCTCCGGCCAATGAGATGGCGAAAAGCAATGGCCACCGGTTCTTACGGGTGAGTGAAAGCAGTTTCCATAGAATCAGAATCAACAGTCCGGGAAGGAATGCATATCTCATCGCACTCGTGTCTCCCAAGGTGGCGGAAACCAGCGTGACGAGAAACATCACATTGCCAAAGTGGAAGTGAATGACGCGGGTTTCCACGCCTAACAATTTATTGCGGGCCCGGCGCTGCTTGGCAAAAAAGGAAAGGGCGGTAAGAGGCATGCTGTCCCGCAAGCCGTAGTTCTGGATGAACGCCATCGGCAGCAGCAGGGGAGGCAGCAGTGCGATCAGGCGCGGGAGGGCGGTGACCGCACTTCCTTCCAGCCAGGTGAAAACAGCGGCGAGGGCCACGACGATGGTGGTGAGCTGCCATGCGCGGGCAGTTGCCTTTTCATCGAAGTCCCAGCGCAGGCGGGTCCAGTGGGCACTTTCCATCACCAGCGCGCACACGAATCCCGTCACATAATTCCCGGTCATCACGCCCCAGAAAAGAAGGGCTGACCCTAGCAGAAAACGCGGTGGTGGATTGGCAGGAGTAATGGCAGTGGCAGGTAAGTTTTTCAAGATTCCGCACGCAGGCGGTTGGGCAGGCGGGCAAGATCACGTGGAAGTTCCCCGGATTCCACCCAATGGCCGGTGGCCTCATTCGGACGCTCCCCTTTACCAATGATGATGGGTGAGCACGCGATGCCTGCCTGGATGAGCCGTCGTAAAAAATCGGAGCGTTGCGTGTCCCAGCCATTCAGGATCACCACACAAGAGGTGAGATGATCGCGGTGCCGAATCACCAGCCGAGCCAGGGGATCGAAATCCATACTCCGCTCCGGGACGGCACCTGCCAGGACTTCCAGCAGCCGATCCGCCCTGGCCAGTCCACGCCCGCTGGTCACGCGGTGGGCTTGGTCCTTGATGAACATCAGATCCAGCAGGGTGTCGCTGCTATCCAGCGCGGAGGCAAAGGAGGCGGCTACGGAAATCACATCCTCGAAGACGGAGTCCGCACCACTGGCAGAAAACGTATCCAGCACCAGGCCATAGCGCGGATAGTGGGTATCCTCCAGCTCCTTGACGATCGGCTTGCCCGTGCGCGCCCAGCTTTTCCAATGGATCTGGCGTAGTGGATCACCTGGACGGTAATCGCGCAGCCCCACGAATTCTCCGGCACTGCCGATGGCATTGGAAGTGGTGTCTCCGCCGATTTTGTATGCGGCATCTCCCGGGAGTTCCAATGGCGGCAGCGGATAACGTTTGGGTAATACCGTTAGGGTGGCAGGTGGTGCTGCCACGACATGACAGCGTTGGAAAAGACAGAAGGGATCTGGCAGGAGCACACGCAGGTCATCGAATCGCATCACCCCACGCTTCAGCGGCGTGAGCGGGATGGAAACGCGGCGTTTTTCTCCAGGTAGAAGATCCAGCTCATCCGTGGAAATCCCACCCAGCACGGCATTGTTTTTCAGCAGGAGCCACTTCCACCGATAGTAAGCCAGTGTGCGATCAAAGGCATTCCGCTTTTCCTCACCGGGTTCCCGCTGATGAATGAAATCCTCACTGGCAGGCCGGGGATCGGGTGTGGATTCTGCCAACCATGCCCGCTGAAGCCGCCGTTTTTTCCCGGCATGGGTCACCGTCACAGAATAGCGGATGGTTTCTCCAGCCGTGGCATACTGCGGCAGTTCGCGCAGGGCAGTCAGTTTTGCCCTGCGTAAAAAAGCCCATGGTAGGCCGATCAGTGCCATGCCGAGTGCCAGGGAGAAAATTTGATAGATGGGGTCTCTGGGTAATCCCAGGCCCATGGAGCCGGTGATGATGATCACCACTCCCACCGCGAATCCCGCAGGGCGCAGCCGCCGTGCGATGAAGAAGCGGACACCCGATCCCTTGAAATAGGTACGATGCAGCCAGCGGTCCAATCCGTGGCGGGCATTCGCGTCCATAGGGTGGGATGGTTAGACGGGGACCGGTGTTTCTGCGATGATATCCGCCACGATCTGGCGGGCGCTGAGTCCGGCGTATTTCGCCTCCGGGGCCAGCACCAGACGATGGGCGATCACATCCGCCGCCATGGATTGGATTTGTTCCGGTGACACGAAAGCTTCACCCTCAAAGAGTGCGAGAGCTTGGGAAACCTTCATCAGTGCCAGCGAGGCACGCGGGCTGGCGGGAAGCTGAATCTCAGGTCTGCCCCGGGTGGCGGAAACGATGGCGACGACATAGCCTCTCAACTCCTCGCTGAAACGAATCTGCCGTGCCTGTTTCATGAGCTCCAGGATTTCCTCACGGGAAACCACCGGCTCCAGGACATCCACCGGATGATGATCCTGTTGATCTGCCAGAATGGCTGCTTCCTCCTCCGCCGTGACATAGCCGAGCGAACATTGCAGGGCGAAGCGATCCATCTGCGCCTCCGGCAGGGGATAGGTGCCACGGAATTCCACCGGATTCTGGGTGGCGATCACGAAGAACAGCCCTTTCAGATCATGGCGCTCTCCCTCGATGGTGGCCTGGCGCTCAGCCATGGCCTCCAGCAGAGCACTTTGCGTGCGGGGCGATGCACGATTGATTTCATCCGCCAGCAGGATGTCCGTGAAAATCGGGCCTGCGTGGAAACGGAATTCCTGAGTCCGGGGGTCCAGCACGGAAACGCCCAGAATGTCGGAAGGCAGGAGGTCCGGCGTGAATTGCACGCGCTTGAACTCCGTGCCGCCGATGGCCTTGGCAATCGCCTTGGCCAGAGTGGTTTTCCCTGTCCCAGGATAATCCTCCAGCAGCACGTGGCCGCCTGCAATCATGCTGCACAGAACACGCCGGATGACTGGAGCCTGGCCTATAACTACGGATTGGACGGCCGTTTCGAGACGGCGCGCAGTGGAGAAATCACTCATGGGGTTTTTTTAAGAGAAATGGCGGAAATCACAGTGCCCGCGCCAGATCACGGACCAACTTGGGCCCTTGATAGATGAAGGAAGTGTAGATCTGAACCAAGGAAGCACCTGCGTCGATTTTTTCCACCGCATCTTCCACACGGGAGATGCCTCCCACCCCGATGATCGGGATATTCTGCCCCAGATGGCTGGAGAAGGCACGGATCACTTCCGTGCTTTTCGCTTTCACAGGCTTTCCGGAAAGGCCGCCTGCCTCACCCGCACGTGGATGGCCTGCCACCGCCGCACGGTCCAGAGTGGTATTGGTGGCGATGAGGCCGTCCAGTCCGCCATTCAGGAAAACTTCGGATAGATCCTTGATTTGCAATTCTTCCAGATCCGGTGCCACCTTGAAGAGCAGGGGAACATATTTGCCATATTCCGCAGCCAGCTTTGCCTGTTCTTTTTTCAGCATTTCCAGCAGCCGGGCACTTGCTTCCGAACCTTGCAGATCACGCAGTCCGGGAGTGTTCGGAGAGGAAAGATTCACGGCGATGTAATCGGCCACCCCATAGGCCTCGCGAAGACAGATCAAATAGTCGTCCGCTGCATTTTCATTCGGCGTGTCCTTGTTTTTCCCGATGTTGAAGCCGATGACCCCGTTGTAATCCTTGGAGAGCTTCACGTTTTCCACTCCGGCTTCAATGCCTGGATTATTGAATCCCATGCGATTGATGATCGCTTCCTGAGGAATCAGACGGAAGAGACGCGGCTTGGGATTTCCTGCCTGAGGCCGGGGAGTAATCGTGCCGATTTCCACAAAGCCGAAGCCCAGCCTGCCCAGCGCATCGATGGTGTTGCCTTCCTTATCCAGACCTGCGGCCAGCCCCACCTTGTTTGGAAACTGCAGCCCCATTACCTCCACGGGAGAAGTGAACTCCTCTGGCGGCATGATCAGTTTCAGCAAACCGCTTTTTTCCGCAGAACGCAGACCTGCCAAGCTCGTATGATGCGCTACTTCCGCGTCGAGCTGGAACAGCACCGAACGCACCCAAGGATACATTTCGTCAATCACGGTGCGAAACTAGGTCGAGGATTCCTTCCTGTCGAATCTCTCGTGCGTCATAATGGCACAATGCATGGTGGAAAAGGCATTTTGGCACACTAATGTGCACATGTAAAAAATGCAAATACTCAATTCCAATGACTTACGAGAGGAAGGGGGCGGGCATACCGACTGCTGGGATATTTGCCGCAGTTCAGCAAGCGAATGAAACAACCGCTGGGTGAGCACAAAGTCGTCACATTGAGACGAGTTTTCAAAAGAAAAGAATAAATTCCGACTCAGTGACGTTATATAAGTAACCCTTTATCCCTAAAATACCATGGCCTACGAATCAGACAGCAGCCTGAAGCTCTACATGCGGGAAATTTCCAAGACTCCACTTCTTACAGTCGAAGAGGAAATCGCCCTCGCTGAACGCATCAGGAATGGGGACCCGGAAGCTCGCTCCCACATGATCCGCGCAAACCTGCGCTTGGTCGTGAAAATCGCCCAGGATTATTCCAATTATGGAATGCCCGTTACGGATCTTATTTCTGAAGGAAACATCGGCCTCATGAAGGCAGTGGAACGTTTCGATCCTGAAAAGGGCGGCAAGCTTTCCACGTATGCAGCGTGGTGGATCAAGCAATCCATCAAGCGCGCTCTGGCCAATCAATCCAAGACCATCCGCCTTCCCGTCCACATGGTGGACAAGATCGCGAAGATGCGCCGCATTTCCACCATGCTGGCAGAAGCGTTGGGCCGTGAGCCCACCGATGAGGAACTTGCCGATGAAGTCGGTCTTCCCCGCCGCAAGCTGGCCATGCTCAAGCAGGCTTCACAGCGCCCTACGTCTTTGGATGCACCGATCAATGAAGGTGAAGCCACGGAATTTGGCGAAGTGATCGGTGACGACCGTGCGGGTAATCCGCTGGACATGCTTTCCGATAAGAATCTCCACGGAGAATTGGATGGCTTGCTTTCCGTTCTGGATGACCGCGAACGCAGAATCATTGATGAACGTTTCGGTCTTACAGGAAAAACACCGATGACACTTGAAGAAGTGGGTCGCGAGTTCGGCGTGACCCGTGAGCGCATCAGACAGCTTCAGAATTCCGCTCTCACCAAGATGCGTCGCGCTCTCCGCAAGAAGGAAAAGCCAATGCCACGACCTATCGGGGGACTGGCAGAAGCATAAGAATTCTTAGGTTCAGAAATGGTATGGAGACCGCAGTGGGGAAAACCTCACTGCGGTTTTTCTTTGGCCCCACTCCATGATTGCCAGTCTGGGAAAATCGATAAGATTGGCAGTATGTGGCGTAAATGGATCGGGATTCTAACGGTGTCATCCCTTGCGGGCATGGTGTTGCTGTACCTGACTTTGGTTCATAATACGATTCAATGGACGCACGGAGAATAATACGTGGTTCAACTAGCCGCTGGCCGCCAGCCGATGGAGCCCACTAAAAATTGATGCAACCTGTCCCCACATTTTTCTGTCCATTGTGTGGGCTGCCGAATGAGTGCGCTCCGGCCAGATGTGGCTCATTCGATGTTCCGTGCTGGTGCCGGGAAAAGGTGATCCCTCAGGAAATTCTGGATCAGATTCCCCTTTCTCAACTGGGCAAGGCGTGCCTCTGTCCCGCGTGCGCCTCTTCTATCCCATCAGGGAGGCGTCCCGATCATCCGGGATGTCTGTAGGGCAGCGCTGGATGCCTCACGGTCCGGGGTTTTTCCGGCGAAGGAAACCAGATCTTCCTTGATATTTACATTGTTGCGCTTCCGCAGCACTTCCCGGATCAGATTGGTACGATTGCCTTCCGGCATTTTTGCGTCGGTTCCAATGAATTGGAGAATACGGCGGTCAATGTCTGTGGCATCCGTGGATTTTGCGAGGACGAGCGCGCGATAAAGCGTAAGACGGTCCGTGCTGAATTTATCGCTCATCGTTGCTTTCAGCAGGGCGTTGATTTGGGCGGAATCCACCTGGATATCCTTTTGCGTGGTAATGGCCGCTTGGGAGAGGATGGGCGTAACCACCGTGTTCAACTGATAGTCATCCCACATCAGGAAGCCGGCAGCAACAACGATGGCGAGGACTCCGCCCGCCATGATAGTGCCGATTTTAGCTTTTTTCACAGTTTTCTGTGGGGGCTTCCGTGCAGGTGGAGTGGCCTTGTGAGCCACGGGCCCGGTAGGTGTAGGCGCCGAACGTGGCCGCTGTGGGACATGGGCACCGGATGGGACCGGAGGCACCGGACCTGCCGGGGTGGGCCGCAAGGGAGGCGCACTAGTCGGTTCCGGTTGCAGTGGGGAAGGGGCGGTTTCTGTAATCGCACCCGTTGGGGTGGCAGGACCTACCCGGGAAGTATGCACACTGGGGCGTGATCCTTCCGGGGGCAGCAGGGGCTGGGGGGTAGTCAGAACTTTTTGGCTATCGGTCAGCGAGGTGGGCACTTGGGTGGCAGGTACGGCAGGTCTCACGCGTGCTGTGGATGTCCGGTAGGGCCAGTCTGACTGTGGGATACCCGGAGGCGTGCCTGTGCTCATGGGAGGATTCGCCACCACATCATTTGCCAGAAATACCCGCAGGGATTCCCGGGCGCTGGCTGGGCGATCATCCGTCATACGGTTCACATGCCACATGATCCAGTCACAGAGCCATAGCGGTATTTCGGACCGCACTTCCTGCAGTGGCCGGACGGTGTGCTGAAGGTGGGCTGCCATCACCTGGGGGCCGGTATCCCCATCGAATGGATAAAAACCGGTAAGCGCATAATAATACACGCAGCCGATGGCATACATGTCAGTCCGGGCATCCAGCGGCACGCGTTCAAATTGCTCCGGCGCCATGAAGAAAATGGACCCGAAAACGGAATCCGAATGATCCAGCGTCTGGAGGGACGGCTTTGGTGAAAGCTTGGCGAGGCCGAAGTCTACAATCTTTACCTGAAATTTTCCCGAGGGCAGCCAGTTGAGCATGATGTTCGCCGGCTTCAGATCACGGTGGACCATGTGGAGATCCTGGGCCGCGATGAGAGCCTCTTGCGTTTGCAGGGCGAATTCATGGAAATCCTCCCACGTCATGGGAGCACGGGAAATCAATTCATCGATGGATTTTCCACTGAGCAGTTCCATTACCACGAATGGGCCGTCATCGTCCGAGCCTACATCGTAAACGGTGACGATGTTTGGGTGCTGGAGGGAAGCCAATGCCCCAGCCTCTTTGGCAAGTTGGCGGGTGGATTCATTTTCCAGCGCTTTGTCCTCATTGCTGACAAGGATGCGTTTGATCGCTACTTCGCGATTCATCCGCGTGTCATAGGCGCGATAGACTGCTCCCAAGCCACCTTGGCCGATTTTTCCGCGGATTTCGTAACGATCTTCCATGTAATGCGTATCTGAAGTATTTACTGACCCTGCTTGGATGCGGGGGCAATCCGAAAAGCAAATGGCGGGGCAGGCATTTTTGTTATGATTCCGGTAAAAGGTTTCTTGGAAGGTTCACCTTGCCCGCAGGGCGGCGACATGTTTGCCTCCCGCCATCATGAAAATTCTCGTCGCCTACTCCGGTGGTCTCGATACCTCCGTGCTCCTTAAATGGCTCAAGGAAAGATATTCCGCAGAGATCATCGCCTACTGTGCGGATGTGGGACAGGCTGAAGAATTGGAAGGTCTGGAGGAGAAAGCGCTCAGCACGGGAGCCTCCAAGTATTTCCTGGGAGACCTGAAGGAAGAGTTCGCCCGCGATTATATTTTCCCGATGATCCAGGCAGGCGCGATTTATGAAGGCCGCTATCTCCTGGGCACTTCCATCGCCCGTCCCTGCATCACGAAGGGCATGCTGGATGTCGCCATTGCAGAAGGAGCGGACGCCATCGCCCACGGTGCCACCGGCAAGGGCAACGATCAGGTGCGATTCGAGCTTTCCGCTGCCTCCCTCGCGCCGAACATCAAGTGCATCGCCCCATGGCGTGATGCTTCCTTCCGTGCCCAATTTCCAGGCCGCGCGGAAATGATCGCCTATGCAGAGGCGAACCAGGTCCCCATCAAGGCCTCCATGAAGAAGCCATATTCCATGGACCGGAATCTCCTGCACATTTCTTTCGAGGCAGGGATGCTCGAAGACCCATGGTATGACGCCACCACTCCGGCGGACCGTGAGATGTATGTGCTTTCCACATCCCCGGAAGATGCTCCGGATCAGGCGGAATACGTGCAGGTTCTCTTTGAAAAAGGAAATGCCATAGGCCTTCAGGCGGAGGGTTTGTCCGAATTGATCAGCCAACTGGGCGATTTCAAAGTGCTGGGCGAACAAGACGGCTACACCCTCCTCACGCCCTACGGCATCATGCGCGTGCTGAACGCCCTGGGTGGCAAGCACGGTGTGGGCCGGATCGATATCGTGGAAAACCGGTTCGTCGGCATGAAGTCCCGTGGTGTCTATGAAACCCCAGGCGGCACCATCCTCCTCGCTGCCCATCGCGATCTGGAAGCCCTCGTCGTGGACCGGGAGTCCATGCACATCCGTGACTCGCTCATTCCGAAGTATGCCCAACTCGTTTACAACGGCTTCTGGTTCGCACCAGAGCGTGAGGCGATCCAGGCACTCGTCACGGAAACCCAGAAGACAGTTTCCGGTGAAGTGCGTGTGAAGCTCTATAAGGGCAATGTCATGAACGCGGGCCGCCGCTCGCCACACAGTCTCTACTCGGAGGCGATCGCCACCATGGAAGGCGGTCAGGAAGAAGCCTACAATCAGAACGACGCCACCGGCTTTATCGCTCTGAATGCCCTGCGCCTCAAGGCCAGCGCCCGTCAGGCCAAGTAAGTTCCTTTAAATGAAAAAGGGGGACGGGACAAAGGGTTCCGTCCCCTTTTTTGTGGCTTCAGGGAAACGTCATGTTCACCGGAGGCCACCAATGCAGGGATCAGATTTTCTTGCAGCCACAATTGTGGCCACAGGGAGAAGCCTTCTTGTTGCCTCGCGTCAGCTTGAGCAGAAAGATGCACAGGGTCATGATTACAATGCCTGCTGCAGCGAGTGTTTGCCAATCGATATTCATCAGAAGCCGAAGAGTTTGCCCACTTGAAATATGAGCAGTGATGCCACATATGCAAATGCACTCATGAAGAAAAATTGTCCCACTGCCCATTTGTAGGAGCCGGATTCCCGGGCCACCACGGCGGAAGTCGCCAGACATTGGAGGGCGTAGATGTAAAACACCAGCAGGGAAACCATCGTCAGAGGTGTGAAGATGGGGCGGCCATCCGGCCATGTGGCGCTGGCCAGCTTTTCGCGCAGGGTGTTGCGGGTCGCTTGCTCGTCTCCGGCATCTTCCACACGGAAAAGTACGGAGAGGGTGGAATTGAACACTTCCCGGGCAGCGAAGGAGGTCAGAATTGCTGTTCCGATCCGGCCATCGAAGCCAAGCGGTCTCACGGCTGGTTCAATGATGGCACCAATTTTTCCCATGGTGCTGTGCTCCAGAGCATCTGCTGGATCGCCATCATATTTCGGATACGTGCTCAGTGCCCATAGCAGGATCGAAAGCCCCAGAATGATGGTGCCCGCCTTGGCAATAAACGCCCATGCCCGGTCCAGGACATGGCGGAAAATGTAGTTCCACTGAGGCGCCCGGTAGGGAGGAAGCTCCAGAAGGAAGTGGTTGATGGATTTATCGGCTCCCAGTTTCCTACGCAGCACGCGCGCGACCATAAAGGCGCTGCCGGTTCCCAGCGCATAGAGGGCGAAGAGGATGAGAGCCTGCTTCCAGGAATTTCCTTCCTTCTCGTGCATCAGCAGCGGCACCAGCAGGAAATAAACGGGGAGGCGGGCGGAGCAGCTCATCCACGGAGCCACGAAAATCGTGACGATGCGTTCCTTGGCGGAATCAATGGTGCGGGTGGCCATGACTCCTGGGATAGCGCAGGCATAGGAGCTGAAAAGGGGAAGGAATGCCTTGCCGCTCAGCCCCGCCTTGGCCATCACTCCATCCATCAGGTAGGCCGCGCGTGCCATGTAGCCGGAGCTTTCCAAGAGGCCGATGAAGAAAAACAACAGGAGAATCTGAGGCAGGAAAACCAGCACTCCGCCGACTCCGCCGATCACCCCATCGACCAGCAGGGATCTGAAATCTCCTTCGCGAAGCGTGGCTTCCATCCAGCCGGAAATGGCTGCTTGGGCGCTCTCGATCCAGCCCATGGGAATGGCGGCGAAGGAAAAGATGGACCAAAACACCAGGAAGACGGTGACGGCAAAAAAGATCCAGCCAAACACGGGGTGCAGCAGATAATTATCCAGCTTGTCGGAAAACGTAAGTTGGTGGGCATCCGGGCGGCGTGCAGCCACCTCGCAGATTTGCATCACGTATTCCCGGCGGGATTTTTCCGCATGATCCGGATCGGTGGCCCAATGAGGCTCCGCCGCATGAGGGAAGGGGAAACGCAGCGCCTGCTTGAGTTCGATCAGGCCCTTGGAGGCATTTGCCTGCATCGGGACGACGGGGACGCCCAGTTCTTCGGAAATCTTGGCGGGATCCAGGCGAAGGCCGGATCTTTCAGCCATGTCCACCATGTTCAGTGCTACCACCACCGGGATTTTCAGCTCGATGACTTGTAGCGCGAGTTGAAGGTGGCGCTCCAGATTGGAGGCATCCACCACGCACACCACCAGATCCGGCTTGGAATATCCCGGCAGTTGGCCGGTGAGGGCATCCACTGCCACTTTTTCATCCAGAGAGGAGGCACGCAGGGAATAGCAGCCGGGCAGGTCCAGCACACGCAGTTTTTTCCCATGCGGGGTATAGGTTTCTCCGGATTTCAGCGCCACGGTGACGCCGGAGTAGTTGCCTACTTTTTGATTCGCTCCCGTCAGCGCATTGAAAAGAGTGGTTTTCCCGGAATTGGGGTTACCGATAAGCGCAATGGTTTTAGGGGAATCAGGGACAGCAGACATGAAGGGGAAGTCGCAGGAGATACCTGATCACACCGGGCTTACAAATACTTGATCGGCCAGTTCCCGACTGATCGCAAGACGGGTTCCACACACGGAACAGATCATGTTGCGGCCGCTCGTCAATTTACGGAGCTGGAGCTGCTCACAAAAACCCAGATCACGCAGGCGATCACATGATGGGCCCTGCAGCAGACGTATTTGAACGTCACAGCCTACGCCGACCTGATTCAAGGTCATGGCGCTGTCGATTTGAAGGTCGTTGGCTACCGCGTAAGGCATTTTGGTGAGCTCAATTACCTCTAGTTGAGAATGAATTGCAACACCAAACAAAAGACAGGTGCTGGCAGGGAAACAAAAAAATACGCGGCACCTGGAATGGGAGCCGTCACCCGGCAATCACTTCCTTATGGAAGGCGTGCCAGTCATCCAGATTGTTCAAATTAATGGCATCTAGAATGGTGCCATCATCCGGAATGCCCACGGCACCAAGAATGGTTTTGCGAATTTCGTCGCTGTGATTGTAGCCGGTAATGGCGGCGTTGAGCTTGGTGACCGCATCTGGATCCAGCGAGCCGCCGGACTCCTTGAGAACCCAAGCTTCGAACTCGGGATAAGTTGGCTTGGTGGCGATGAAGTCCTCGAACCGTTTGTTGTCCAGAGAAAGTCCGTCCAACACCATTTGGTCATAGCCCTTGCCGCATGCTGGGTAGTCCGGATGGAGTTTTCCTGCGGCACCCAGGGAAGCTTTTTGCCAGAGGCGCGGAAGGTGAAGGACACCCAGTGGGCCGGCGATGCCGGAACTGATAAGTGGGATGATGGCTGACATGGTCGTGAGGGATAAGAATTGAGGGAAATTTACACTGTGTCCCATTCATCGGTCAATTCGCCTCACATGCAAACCGAAGAGGAGAATTTCTAAAGGTTGGCATTTTTCCCAATATTGGGTTTCAAATCCGCCGCGCAGCACGAGCCCCGTGCCGCATGAACTTTTTACCCATCTCTCACTGCCATGTGGAAAGGCCGCTTCTCTCAAGACACCTCCTCCCTCGTCCAACAATTCGGCGAGTCCATCTCCTATGACTGGCGGTTGTTTCCTCACGATATCGCAGGCTCCATCGCCCACGCCCGCGCGCAGAAAAACGCTGGGCTGCTGACCGGAGAGGAGTTTTCCCAGATCGAAAACGGTTTGAAGGAAATCCTGAACGACATTGAGGAAGGTCGTTTCGAGTTCAAGACCTCGCTGGAAGACATCCACATGAACATCGAGGCGGAACTCACCCGCCGGATCGGTGCCGCAGGAGCGAAGCTGCACACCGCCCGTTCGCGGAATGACCAGGTCGCTACCGATACCCGGCTGTATTGCCGCACCCAGATCGAAGGGTTGATCTCCGCCATCACCGGCCTGCAACACGCCCTTCTGGATCGGGCGGAAAAATATGCTGCCACTGTCATTCCCGGCTACACCCACCTCCAGCGCGGTCAACCGGTCACCGCCGGCCACCATTTTCTCGCGTATGTGGAAATGCTGGAGCGCGATAAATCCCGTCTAGCCGATTGCGGCAAGCGCCTGAATGTTTCCCCGCTGGGGTCCGGCGCGCTGGCGGGCTCCACCATCAACCTGGACCGCGTGGCCATCGCCCAGGAACTGGGGTTCGATGATGTGACGAAAAACTCCATGGATGCCATCGCGGACCGCGACTACATCGCGGAGCTGCTTTTTGTGATCTCTCTGTCAGGCGTCCATCTTTCCCGTCTGAGTGAGGATCTCATCCTCTGGTGTTCTGCGGAGTTCGGTTTCGCGGCACTTTCAGATGCCCACACCACCGGCTCCTCACTCATGCCGCAGAAGAAAAATCCAGATGTCTGCGAACTCACGCGTGGCAAAACGGGCCGCTTGGTTGGCAATCTGATGAGCATCCTCGTCGCCGTCAAAGGCCTGCCGCTCACCTACAATCGTGACCTTCAGGAGGATAAGCCGCCGCTTTTCGATTCCGTGGACACCTTGCGTCTGATCCTGGCCGTGAATACGGAAATGATTTCCGCCATGGAGCTGCGGGAGGCAAATTGCCGTGCTGCTGCCTCTGACCCGATGCTGCTCGCCACCGATCTCGCGGATTATTTGGTGAAAAAGGGCGTTCCTTTCCGCCATGCCCACGAACTGGTTGGCAAGGCGGTGGCAGAATCCATCGCCACTCAGACTCCGCTCGATCAGTTGGATCTCCCAGCCATCGATCCTGCCTACGGTCCGGATGCCAAGGAGGTTTTCTCCCTAAAGACCGCTCTGGCAGCCCGTACCAACCCCGGTGCGCCGTCGATTGCCAATGTAAAGTCCGAAATTGCCCGCTGGAACGCAGCCTTGGCCTGAGTATCAGATACAATTTCCGCTCCAGGAGGTTACAGCCTTGCTAATGGGAAGAAAGCCCGTACGTTTCCCGGCGAGCAGGTTTTTCCCTACCTACTGTTGCCCGCATTCGGCCGAGAAATCACCGATCCATCCCGCTTTCTCATGATTTCATGAGTGATGGGGACCGCCTGGCGGCCAGAACTGTCCGGAACCACCTGCCTCACGGGCGGCGGCGCAAACCGACCGGCTCAGACCCAGCGATGTTCTTTCCGCCTACGCAGCGGAGCATTGTCCCGGCACCAAAAAGCCGGATGTCCGAGCCATGTCGGTTCGCTCGCACGGTCCTTCCAGCATCGCCGGACATCAGTCCGCCGCGCCGGGCCGCCCGTCCTACCACACGACCCATGCGACAACATGTCAAACGCAACACAAGATTCCCGCAATCCGGGAGATAGCCGTCGCCGCCGCTCACGCGGAGGCAAGAACCGCCGTAACAACAACTCGAACCAGGAACGCCGTGGTGATCAACAGAATGATCGCCAACATCAGGGCCGTCGTCACGAAGGTGGCCGCTCCGATGAGTTCCGCCCTAATAAGAACGCCAGCCGTCCTGCCCGCCAATATGCGCCGGTCAAGCTGACGCTGTGGCAAAAACTCCTCAAACTGGTGGGCCTCTACAAGGAGCCGACCCGCCCGGAACGGAAGCCAGACGCCAAGAAGCCTCAAACCGAAGGCCGCAGCCCGAAGTCCAACGTCCGCGTTGCACGTACCGGTGAAGGTCAACCTGCCCAAGGCGGCGAAAAGCGCGAGAGAGGCGAACGTCCGCCACGTGGCGAGCGCACCGAAAAGTCCGGCGACAAGCGTAGCCGTGGCGGAGACCGCGATAGTGTGGAATCTTCACGCGTCTATGTCGGAAACCTGTCTTATGACGTTTCCGAGCAAGATCTCCAAGAGCTCTTCAAGGGCATCGGTGGAGTTCGTGGCGTGGAAATCGTTTACAATCGCACCACCCATCGCTCGAAGGGCTATGGTTTCGTGGAAATGCTGAATGTGGACGAAGCCAAGCGCTCCGTAGAAGTGCTGCATGATCAATTCTTCATGGGCCGCAAGCTCCTCGTCTCCGGTGCCAAGTCCAAGGGTCAGGATGAGCGGGAAGACAAGGAAGAGCGCACCGAGCGCAAGCCTCGCCCAGTCGTCGTGGCTTCCGCTGCTCCAGCAGTCGTGGAAACCGTGACCAGTCTGGAAGAAGCCACACCGGAAGTAGTCATTGAGGCTGCTGTCGAAAACGTGGCAGCCGTCGGCGCTCCAGACGTGATCGTGGAAGCGGTCGAGCACACCGTTACGGAAGCTGTGGAAGAAGTTCCTGCCCCAGTAGTGGCCGCTGTCGAAGTTTCCGAGGAAGAGAAGAAGCAAGCCTGATTCTCCGACTGATTTTTCCAAACCTCCGTCCGGTTCGTCCGGGCGGAGGTTTTTTATTTGAACTGGAGCGCGGAATTCATCCCACTGGGCTTTGCTAAGGCATTGAAATGGCTCAGGTTGATGGGACGGGATGAGTCCCGCGCTCCAGTTTTCCTCCGTTGGAAATCGTGGAAGATGTGCTTATTTCCAAACCATGGATCTCTTTGCACCGGACCCTGCCCACAATCTCCTGCCCGGAGGCGGGGTGGTGAACTATTACGGAACCATTCTCTCCCATGCCGAGGCGGATCGCTATTTTCAGATTCTGCTCGAAACCATTCCGTGGAAAAATGACGAATTGGTGATTTTCGGCAAACACATCACCACGGCCCGCAAGGTGGCGTGGTATGGGGATCGGGAACTTCCCTACACTTATTCAGGCACCACCAAGCAGACGCATCGGTGGACACCGGAACTGCTGGAACTCAAGGCAACAGTGGGAAAAATCACCGGAGTGACTTACAATTCCTGTCTCCTCAATCTTTATCACAATGGCGGGGAGGGCATGTCATGGCACAGTGATAATGAGAAAACCATGGTCCATCATGCCCCCATCGCCTCCATCAGTCTGGGTGCGGAACGGAAATTTTCATTAAAGCACCGGGAGAGCCGGGAAACCATCTCCACGATGCTGGGGCACGGCAGTCTGCTGGTGATGAAAGGTGCCACTCAGGAAAACTGGCTGCACTCGGTTCCCAAGGCGACGCGGGTCATGGAACCGAGAATCAATCTCACTTTCCGCAACATGCGCGAACTGTAGGACCGGAAATCAAAGGCCGCTTTGTTTGATGACCTCGCGGAGTTGCTTTTGAAATTCCACAATGTCTTCCTGGCTCGGGCGATAGCCTGCGGTGTCTGGATCAAGGCCGGGACGCCCGGTTTGATCGATCATCCAAACGCCGGTCTCACCATCACTGAAGGTGACTTTTCCGGAAACGAGAGAACCCGGCAGCGTCAGCGCATCCATGGTGACACTCACCACACCTGTTGGAATGGGTGCTGGCTTCTCCTCTTCTTTCTTGGGTGCCTCCTTGGGTGCTTCCAGAAGCTCGATTTTCAGGTCCAGTACGATGAATCTGGTATCCATGTAGGTGACTGAAAGATTGTAGTTCTCTTTCAGTTTCCGCTGTAAGTCGGACATGGTAGCTCCCTCGGCAGCCCACAGATAAAGGGCGTCTTTTTGTTCCTGAGTGAGTTGGCTGGTGCTGAACATGCAGCACTTTTGGCCCACGTTCCGGACTGCCACAAGTCCAAGAATGGGAAATCAGCCACGCGTGCCTTCGCGCCGGGCTTGCACTGCCAGACGGAATGCCTGGCGGTCACCATATCGTTTTACGGAATAGCGGATGCAGCGGCGCTCACCGGAACCCAAGGACCAGGTGGCTTGCCAGAAATAGTAGGCCACTCCATTCGGCCCGGAGATGGTGACGCGGGACACACCCACCACACCGGATGAATTCCGTGCGGAGGTGAGGCAGACGCGCACGCCCTCCGTTTCATCCAGTTTTTCCAAAACCTTGTCTCTCCAGGCCTTCGCTATTTCCAGAGAACGATCCTGCCCTCCGAGGCTGCGATCCGCGAAATACTTCGCATACCTCACGCCTCGCCGCTGGAGCCGTACCTGCCAGCCAAAGGTGCTGGTTTCCGGCCGCTCCATGCGGGTGATTGCGAAAGTTTCAGTTCTCTCTGTCATGGCCTTGTTCAAGGTCGAGCGGAGTTGCTCATTGTCAACCAACTGTCTTACAGCTTGCTTCGAAGCCTGATGGGTAAAAAGGTCGTGCGTGCTCCAGGCTCTCCGCGAACGATTCGGCCACAGCTCCATGCGTGCAGGCCAGGAGCCAGTGATACGTGCTCTTTTGGCAGTTCGCTCCGCGCTGGCGGTGTTCCCGACAGGGGGAGGAAAGTCACTGTGCTACCAACTCCCGGCTCTTCTTTTGGATGGGCTGACTCTGGTGGTTTCCCCACTGATCGCGCTGATGAAGGATCAGGTGGATACGCTGAATGCGAAGGGGATTCCGGCGGCCCGCCTGGATTCCACTCTGCAGGCGGAGGAAGTGCGGCGCATCTACGAACAGTTGGAGAATGGATCGCTCAAGATTCTCTACATCGCGCCGGAGCGGTTTTCGAATGAGACATTCCGCCAGCGCATGGGCCGGTTACCCATCCAGCTCATCGCCATCGATGAGGCACACTGCATTTCAGAGTGGGGCCACAATTTCCGTCCGGATTATCTGAAGCTGGCGAAAATCTGCCGCCGCCTGAAAATCCCGCGAGTGCTGGCGCTAACAGCCACTGCCACTCCCAAAGTCGCCCGGGAAATCCGCAAGCACTTCCGGATCGCCGCGGAAGATCATGTGCAGCTCAGCTTTCATCGCCCGAATCTTGATCTGCGCGTGACGCCCTGCACCATGGCGGAAAGGAAGGGGGTATTGCTTTCCCGCTTGAGCGGGGAGGATGGCGCGGCCGTGGTTTACGTCACCCGCCAGGAAACAGCGGAAGAAGTTTCCACCTTCCTCGCAAAAAACGGCCTGTCCTCCCGGGCTTATCATGCCGGGCTGCCGGATGAATTCCGTGCCGATGCCCAGCGCGCCTTCATGGAAGGGGAGACGCGGATCATCGTTGCCACCATCGCCTTCGGCATGGGCATCGATAAATCGAACATCCGGCGGGTGATTCATTACAACCTTCCGAAGAGTCTGGAAAACTACACGCAGGAGATCGGCCGTGCCGGACGTGACGGCCAGCCCGCCATTTGTGAAATGCTCGCCTGCGGGGAGGATCTAACAGTTCTGGAGAACTTCATCTATGCGGATACGCCCACGCCGCGTGCCTTGGGGAATTTGATCGACCGTGTGTTGCGCCTGGGAGAAACGTTCGATGTTTCCACGTATGACCTATCAGTCACGTGTGATATCCGCACCACGGTGATTTCCACCGTTCTCACGTATCTCGAGATCGCGGGCCTCATTGAGGCCACTGGCAGTTTTTATGCGAACTATCAGGTGAAACTGCTGCGGACCGAAGAGCAAATCCTAGCCGGGATGCCCGCTGCGGAGCGGAAATTTCTGAAAGCGCTGCTGGCCGCCGGGGAAATGAAGCGCTGGATGTTGCACTTCCGCCCCACGGAATTGGTGGAATCACTCGGGGTGAGTCGCGCACGGATCGTGGCTGCCATTGGAAACTTGGAGCAATCCGGTGAAGCCATCGTGAAAGTCTCCGGCGTGCGCCAGGGCTACCGTCTCAAGAAAGATCCGGGGGATCTGCGTGAACTTGCGGAGCGCATGGCGGAAACTTTCCTTTCCCGCGAGCAAGCGGATCTGGATCGCCTTCGACAAGTGCTGGGCCTGTCCTCTCAGCGCGGCTGTCTCACCGCCTATCTAACGAAACACTTCGGAGAAATCCTGCCGGAACCCTGCGGCCATTGCGACCGCTGCCGTGGAATCCCGGCCACCACCATCGAGCGCATCAAGCCGCGCAAACCAAACGACGAGGAACTGGATCAGGTGCAGACTCTTGTCGCGCAAAACCACCCCCAGCTTTCATCGCCCAGACAGCTCACCCGTTTCCTTTGTGGCATGACCAGCCCCGCCACCACACGAGCGAGATTGACCAAAAACGATGGCTTCGGGCTGCTGGCGGATCTGCCTTTTGCGGAAGTTCTAACGATTTCAGAGGTTTTCGACAGGCGGTAGAAAGCCAAGCGGCATGCCCTGCGAACGCGGGCGGGCTGAATCCCGCGCTCCAGTTCATTGCGTCTTCAAGTCGTGTAAGAAAGCCGCAGCCCGTTGGCGGCGCGGCATGGTGTTCGGGAATCACTCGAAGCTCTTCTTGTCGTCTGCTTCCAGATAGTCGAACAGTGTGCTCTTGGCTGGATCAATGCCTGCTTCTTCGCAGACACCTATGAACCATTCCTTTTTCTCCGGATTGTCGTAGGGGCGGGAAGCTTCCACACCATCGGCCCATTCCTTTTTTTCTTCGTCGGTTTTAGGGATACCGGTGGAGTCCAGCCAGAGGGCGATTTCCAAGTCGGATTTTCCGGCTTCCAGCAGCGGTTTCACTTCACTGCCCTTCACGCCTTTGAAGTCAAAGAGCATGTTGTCCAAGGGACAGTCAAAGTGATATTCGCCCGCTGTTCCGGCAATGACGGCGCGGCCCTTGTCCGCCATGCGGCCGAGGAGGGGATAGCCGCCAATGCGGGTGCGCGGACTGGTCGGGGCTTGTTTGGTCAGATCTTTTGCAGTGCTCATGAGTATATTCGGTTTGATTGAAAACTCACGAGCATGGCGCGGGATCGGATGCCCGTCAAATTGACGAGTTTGTCACGCTTGCGACAAAAGCCACTCACGGAAGGCTGCCTTGTCCGTGGTGAGCGGGATGGCTACCTTTTCACGATCCGCCAGAATGGCCAGACGTTCCGGGATTTCGGCATAGTCCTTGCCCAGCTCTT
>Ga0157370_10000852_pt1 | contig 38700 bp, 31 predicted proteins | sample C35metaG_FD_113463 | JGI IMG/M metagenome (GOLD analysis project Ga0157370, IMG submission 113463) | Corn rhizosphere microbial communities from Kellogg Biological Station, Michigan, USA - C3-5 metaG | ecosystem: Host-associated > Plants > Roots > Rhizosphere > Soil | place: USA: Michigan... | reverse complement strand
GCGTTGCGTCCCGAGCTGCCAGTCATAATCGACGAATGCGCCTTGCGTGTCGCTCCACAGATAGCGGTCGATGGCTCGCCGCCGTGCTGCGGCGCACGCGAGAAACGAATCGGCCGTCGATACATCGCCTTGCGCGCGAGCAAGCTTCTCGATTTGTGTCTCCAGCCCATAGAGGAAGCTATTTAAATCGATCGGCAAGATCGACGTGGTGCGGATGGTAGACAGTTCGTTCGGATCGGCTAGCCAGCGCGAACTGAAGTCCCAACCCGATTCGGCGCCCGCGCGCAGCTCGCGATAGACCTCGCCCGGCGTGCGCGTGCTGCGCGCCGCCGTTTCCACATCCTCGAGATACCCCTCGTCGCGCGGCGTATCGCGCTCATCCCAGTATCGGTTCAACAAGCTTGCGTCGGGCAGCCGCACGACGTGCCGCGCCGCATCGCCCGGCGCGAGACCTTGCGCACCTTCCATCCAATAGGCGTGCTCGCGCTTCAGTTGCGGCAGGTACCGCAGGGCGGGCTTTACGCCGTGCGCCTCGAACAAATCGACCATCAGGGCGAACACCGGCGGCTGCGAGCGGCTCAAATAGTAAGTGCGATTGCCGTTCGGGATATGTCCATAGTGATCGATCAGGAACGCAAAGTTATCGGCCATGCTGCGCAGCAGATCGTGTCGGCCGCTTTGCGCGAGACCCAGCATGGTGAAATACGAATCCCAGTAATACAATTCGCGGAAGCGGCCTCCGGGCACGACGTAGTCGTACGGGAGCGGCAACAGCGAGCTGTGCGCCGGATGCTGTCTGGGCTGCCGGCTCAGTACCGTCCATAAGCCGTCGATATGCTCGGCGAGTGTCTGCCGCGGGTCGGCCACGTAGTGCTCCGCGGGCACCGGCTCATGCACGAAGTGCTGCTTCACGAATCCATTCAGGTCGAACCCCGGACGCCCCCGATCGGCGCGATAGCGCCGCATGATTTCGGCGGGTGCCACCAGCGGTACGCAATCCGGGAACGACTTGCTGTCGTCGAACACACGCCCCAGTTGGACGGCGACGAAGAGCTCCTGATAGCGATCGGCCGGCGTCAGCACATCGGCGGGCGCGACGTGCTCGACATCCGGGGCGGCGCCGCCGGCCGCCAGCATTTTGTCCGCGGCGATCGTCATCATCATTGCTCCGAGTAGTTCCAGAGCAAGCCCCCGTCGACATACAGCGTCGAGCCGGTGACATAGTCGGCTTCGTCCGACGCGAGGAACAACACCGCGTTCGCAACGTCGAGCGGCTTGCCCAAACGCTTAAGCGGAATGTTGGCCAGCAAGGCATTGAGTTCGGCGGGGTTGTGCAGCAAGCGATCGTTGATCGATGTGCCCACGGCGCCAGGCGCGACATTGTTGACCGTAATCCCGAGTGGAGCGAGTTCGATCGCAAGGTTGCGCATCATCATCTTCATGCCGCCTTTGCTGGCGCAGTAACTGGTGAAATGCGGAAACGGCAGTTCTTCGTGGACGGAGCTGATGTTGACGATCCGGCCGCCGCGCTGCGTGTCGCGCAAATGGCCGACGAATGCCTGCGTCACGAAGAAGGCACCTTTCAGATTGATGTCGAGTACCCGGTCGTAATCCTCTTCAGTCACATCGAGAAACGACGCGTTATGCTCGACGCCTGCATTATTGACGAGCACGTCGATCCGGCCCATCTGCGCAATCCCTTGCGCGATCAATTGGCGGCCGGATTCCGTTACGCCGACATCGCCGGCCACGACGCAGCCGTCGCTACCCGCCGCGCGTACCTCCGCAAGCGTCTGCTCGGCACGGCTATCGTCGTGAAGATCGTTGACGATAATTTTCGCGCCTTCCTGCGCTAGGCGCACGGCGATGGCACGCCCTATCCCTTGTCCCGCGCCGGTAACCAACGCGATCCTGTCTTGCATTCTCCTTGCGCTTTCCATGCTTTACTCCTCATTCCTCTCGACTGCGCCGACACCTTATGTAGTGATCGGCAAAAGCAAGTGATGGGCCACGCGCCCGATCGGGCCGACGGCGCGGGCGGCCGCAGACGCTGAGGTATCATCGCGGGCCGATCCTATGGCCTTTCGGAAGCACCCGCCAATGACCGAGCAGAACTATCAAGCGATCCTCGAACGAATCCATCGCGACATCGAGCCTTGGCGCACCGCGGGCCGAGTGGCCGACTATATCCCGGAACTCGCTAACGTGCCGCCCGAGCGGTTCGGCATGGCGGTCGTCACGCTCGATGGCGGCGCGTTCTCGGTGGGCGACGCGCACGAGCGCTTCTCGATCCAAAGCATCTCCAAGCTGTTCGCCTGCACGCTAGCGTTCCAACTAGTGGGCGACGCACTATGGGAGCGCGTCGGCCGAGAACCGTCGGGCACGGCGTTCAATTCACTCGTGCAACTCGAAAGCGAGCGCGGCAAACCGCGCAACCCGTTCATCAACGCAGGCGCGCTCGTTGTCACCGACGTGCTATGCCGGCGCTTTGTCGGCGCCGAGACGGCGCTCGTGCAGTTCATGCGGCGCCTAACGGGCGTCACCGATCTCGACTACAACCTGCGGGTCGCAAACTCCGAACTCCAGCATGCCGAGCGCAACCGCGCCATGGCGCACTTCATCGCTAGCTTCGGCAACCTGCATATGCCGCCGGAAGCCGTCGTCGACGCATATTGCCGCCAATGCGCAATCGAGATGAGTTGTGTCGAGCTCGCCACGGCCGCGCTGTTTCTTGCCGATCGCGGCGTCGCACCCGTGTCCGGCGAGCGGATTCTCGATGCGAGTTCCGCGAAGCGCTTGTCATCGCTGATGCTGACCTGCGGTACTTATGACGCCGCGGGCGACTTCGTCTATCGCGTCGGGTTGCCGGCGAAGAGCGGCGTGGGCGGAGGCATCGTCGCCGTGCTGCCCGGCGAGATGGCGGTGTGCGTCTGGTCGCCGGGACTCGACGCAAACGGCAACTCGCTCGCCGGGGCCCTATCGCTCGAATGGCTGACCACGCTCACCCAGCAGTCGATTTTCTGATGCAGTGCGGCAGTTAGCGGTCCGGCGCGAATCGTCCTAAGCTTTAGGCGTCAGGGCAGCCCTTCCGCCGGCGGCGCATGCGATGCGCCGGCTCAGAACGATGAAAATCCATCCGATGCCCCGCGTCCCGTCGACTCGCCCAGCGCGGCCGCTCGCGCCGTTTCGAGTATGGCTCGCCCGCGGCGCTGCGACACTCGTTGTCCTGGCGGCCTACGCGGGCGCCCAAACCGCACCGGGCAATGTGCAAGCCGAGCGGAGCGCCGAAGTCGTCGCCATTCCGGTCACCGGTGCAATCGGGCCCGCGAGCGCCGATTTCATTACACGATCGCTCGCGCGCGCCGCGAGCGAGCACGCTCAATTGGCTGTCATCGAGCTCGACACCCCGGGCGGGCTCGATACCTCGATGCGTCAGATCATCAAGGCGATACTGGCGTCCCCCCTACCCGTCGCCGCATTCGTCGCACCGAGCGGTGCCCGCGCGGCAAGCGCGGGCACCTATATCGTCTATGCCTGCCATTTCGCGGCGATGGCGCCCGGCACCAACCTAGGCGCCGCCACGCCGATACAGATCGGCGCGCCCGGTGCCGGCTCGCCCGAACCTAAGTCCCCCGGCGAACCGGGCAAAGCGGCATCGTCCGCGCCGGCAACCCAAACCCAGTCGACCGAAACCCGCAAACAAATCGACGATGCCGCCGCTTATATCCGCGGGCTCGCGCAACTGCGCGGACGCAACGCACAGTGGGCCGAACGTGCGGTGCGCGAAGCCGTGAGCCTGTCGGCCAACGAAGCGCTCGAACAGCACGTCGTCGATATGACCGCTCGCGATTTGCCCGATCTACTCACCAAGCTGGACGGCCGCAAGATCGAAACGGCAACCGGCACCCACACGCTCGCCACCGCCCACGCCCGTGTCGTTACGCTCGAGCCCGACTGGCGCAGTCACGTACTGGCCGTCATAACCGATCCAAACGTCGCGCTGATCCTGCTGACAATCGGCATGTATGGGCTCTTTTTCGAATTCGCGAGTCCGGGCTTCGTACTGCCCGGCGTCGCAGGCGCAATCTGCCTTTTAGTCGGTCTTTTCGCGCTGCAACTGCTGCCGATCAGTTACACAGGTTTGGCACTGATCTTCCTAGGCATCGCGTTCCTGATCGCAGAGGCCTTCCTGCCGAGCTTCGGCACGCTCGGTTTCGGCGGCATTGTCGCGTTCGCCGCCGGGGCGCTGATGCTGATCGATACCGACGCACCGGGCTACGGCGTGCCGCTCACGACCATCGCGGCCATCTCGGTCGCCGGTGCCGCCTTCGTCTTTTTCGTCTCGAGCTTTGCCTATCGTGCGCGGCGCCGTCCTGTCGTCACGGGCAGCGAAGCCATGCTCGGCAGCATCGGCGAGATCATCGACGCCGCCCTGCTTCCCGTCGACGGGCAAGTAGGTAGCCTGAGCGCGGGCTGGGCGCGCGTCCGCGGCGAGCGCTGGCGCGTCACCGCTGCCACGCCGCTCGCCGCCGGCGCACGCGTGCGCGTCGTTGCCCGGCACGGACTCATACTCGATGTCGAGCCCATAGAAGAACCGCAAAAAGGAGTGTCGCCATGATCGGATTCACCTATAGCTTCGGCACGCTGCTGTTTCTGATCGTGCTCGTCGTCATCGCCTCGTCGATCCGCATCTTCCGTGAATACGAACGCGGCGTCGTCTTCACGCTCGGCCGCTTTTGGAAGGTGAAGGGTCCCGGCCTCGTCCTCATTCTCCCGGTCATACAGCAAGCCGTGCGCATCGACCTGCGCACGATCGTCTTCGACGTCCCCCCGCAAGACGTCATCACCCGCGACAACGTTTCGGTCAAGGTCAATGCCGTGGTGTATTTCCGCGTCGTCGACCCCGAAAAGGCCGTCATTCAGGTGGCCAAATACTTCGAGGCGACAAGCCAGCTCTCTCAAACCACGCTGCGCGCCGTGCTCGGCAAACACGAACTCGACGCCCTGCTCGCCGAACGCGAGCAGTTGAACGCCGATATTCAGAAGACGCTCGACACGCAAACGGACGCGTGGGGCATCAAGGTATCGAATGTCGAAATCAAGCACGTCGACATCAACGAGACGATGATTCGCGCCATCGCGCGTCAAGCGGAAGCGGAACGGGAGCGACGCGCCAAGGTCATCCATGCCGACGGCGAATTGCAAGCCTCGCAAAAGCTGCTCGAGGCAGCTCAAACGCTTGCACACGAGCCGCAGGCAATGCAATTGCGCTACCTGCAAACGCTGACGACGATTGCCGCCGACAAAAATTCCACGATCGTTTTCCCGCTGCCGATCGACATGCTCACGAACTTGCTCGGTCGCCGCTGACGCCACGCGGCGGCGCCGCGCGGCATCGTTCGCTTTGCGCCGGCGCCCCGACGCTGGCGTCGGCGGAGGGTCGCTATTACACTGTGCGGCTGATTTCCGGATACGACGGGAGAGAGAGGAGACAGCCCCTATGGAACAAGCCAAAGCCTTTTCGTTCGCCGAATCGGCAAAACGCTATTTCGGCTTCGAAGAAGCCGGCACCGATCTGCGCACCGAGATATTGGCCGGCGTCACGACGTTCCTGACGATGGCCTACATCATCTTCGTCAACCCCACGATCCTCGGGGACGCGGGCATGCCGAAAGACGCCGTATTCGTCGCGACCTGCCTCGTATCCGCACTCGCGACGCTGATCATGGGCCTTTACGCCAACTACCCGATCGCATGCGCCCCCGGCATGGGTCTGAATGCCTATTTCGCATACACCGTGGTGAAGGGCATGGGCTTTACCTGGCAAGCCGCACTGGGCGCGGTGTTGATATCGGGCTGCTTGTTCTTGATCGTGACACTGATTGGCGTGCGCGAAATGATCGTCAATGGCATACCGCGCTCGATTCGCGTCGCCATTACCGCCGGTATCGGCCTATTCCTCGCGATCATTTCGCTGAAGACGGCCGGCATCGTCGTCGGCAACCCCGCCACGCTCATGACGCTCGGCGATTTGCACCAGCCTCAGGTGGTCCTCGCGACAATCGGGTTTTTCGCCATCGTCACGCTCGATTTCCTGCGCGTACGCGGCGCGATCCTAATCGGCATTCTCGGGGTGACCGTGCTGTCGTTCTTCTTCGGCGGCAACCAGTTTCACGGCGTAGTATCGACGCCGCCCTCGATCGTCCCGACGCTTTTTCAGCTAGACGTGCGTGCCGCGCTGTCGACCGGGATTATCAACGTCGTGCTCGTATTCTTCCTCGTTGAACTGTTCGATGCCACCGGCACGCTGATGGGCGTGGCGAACCGCGCCGGGCTGCTCGTCGAAGGGAAGATGAACCGCTTGAATAAGGCGCTGCTCGCCGACAGCACCGCCATCGTGGCCGGCTCGCTGCTCGGTACCTCGTCGACGACGGCCTACATCGAAAGCGCGTCCGGCGTACAAGCCGGGGGGCGCACGGGCGTCACGGCGATCACCGTTGCCGTCCTGTTTCTGGCGTGCCTTTTCATTGCACCGTTGGCCGGTGTGGTACCGGGGTATGCGACCGCCCCGGCGCTACTGTATGTCTCTTGCCTGATGCTGCGCGAACTCGCCGACCTGCCTTGGGACGACGCGACGGAAGTCGTGCCGGCCGCGCTCACGGCGCTGATGATGCCGTTCACCTATTCGATCGCCAACGGGGTAGCGTTCGGCTTCATCGCCTATGCGGGTCTGAAACTCCTGACCGGGCGCGCGCGGCAAGTCAAGGCGATCGTCTGGATCATCGCCGCAGTCTTTCTGTTCCGCTTCTTCTATCTAGGCGGGCAGTGAACGAGCGTGTGTCGTCTTGCTCAGGCGCGCGCGTTCGCTTCGTAGAACCGGACGTAGCCGCTGCGCAGCATCGCGCACTGGCCGTCCGTCTCCGACAGCAACCTACGCGTCGCGGCCTCGATACGCGGGCGATGCGCGTCGAACGCGCCGACCATATCCTCCAGCCGCGGAGAAGCCGCGCCGAAATGGTCTTCCAGCGCTTCGGCCGTGATGCTGCACCAGACGCGCTCGCCGTTCACAACCGCCGGGAACGCTACGATCAACTCGCGCCCCGAATACTCGGGGGCTTCTTCGGGAAAACTGATCTGCATGGGTTTCGCCTTTGCCGTGACGAAGACACGCCGATAACCGCGCCGGATGGGAGGTGCTTCCTTCTTGATGGAAGCGCGGGCCGCCGGCGCGCAAATAGCTCTGCAAACGCCGATTGCATACACTGTAGGACTTTTACGCCAACGAGCAAGTTTTCCTTGCAATTTGCGCCAAAGTCGACGATTGCTCCGACGAAACGCACGGAAATTATGCGGGAAATCGGCCCGGCGGCTCGCAGTACGCTTCCCCCAATAGCGCCGTGACGAGGCGTTTTTTTCAACATCGCCAAGATCGCCGTTGCCATGGCTCACCCGCCGGATGTCTCTCCTCCCGTCGTTCGCATCGAACCCCTGGGGTGCTCGTTCGAATCGCCGGCCCCGCTCTCCCTGCTTGAAGCGGCCACGCTTGCCCAGGTGCGGCTGCCGCGATCCTGCCGCAACGGCACGTGCCGGACCTGTATGTGCCGACTTCAAAGCGGCACCGTTTCCTATCGGGTGGCGTGGCCGGGATTGACGAAAGAAGAGAAGGCCGAAGGCTTCGTCCTGCCTTGTGTGGCTATTGCCGAGACCGATCTTGTTTTACTCGTGCCGGATGCCGAAGCCCCAAGCGCTATTCGTCCATTAAACGGACTTTGACTTTCTTGCCTTTTACCTTGCCGGCGCTGAGTTTGCGCACGGCATCGCGCGCGATGCTGCGCTCAACCGCCACGTAGGTCGAGAACTCGGTCACGCTGATCTTGCCGATCTGCTCGCCGCTAAAACCCGCTTCGCCGGTGAGCGCGCCAAGGACATCGCCTGGACGAATCTTCTCTTTGCGTCCGCCGAGAATCTGCAGCGTTTCCATCGGCGGCAGCAACGGTACGGCGCTCGCCGCTTTGAGCTCCGCAAGCGGATGCCATTCGACCTCGCGCCCCTGCGCTTGCTCGATGCCGCCTACCCGTCCCATCTCGTTCATGCTCGCCAGGCTCAGCGCCCAGCCGTCTTGATCCGCGCGGCCCGTACGGCCGATTCGATGCACGTGCACTTCGGGATCGGGGGTGACGTCGACATTGATCACCGCCTCGAGTTGTGCGATGTCGAGACCGCGCGCCGCCACATCGGTGGCAACAAGCACCGAGCAACTGCGGTTTGCGAACCGGATCAGCACTTGATCGCGCTCGCGTTGATCGAGTTCTCCATGCAACGCCAACGCATGAAAACCCTGCGCGCGCAGCACGTCGAGCAAGTCGCGGCATTGTTGCTTCGTGTTGCAGAACGCCAGCGTGCTGACGGGACGGAAGTGATTGAGCAGCATGCCCACCGCATGTAGCCGCTCGTCTTCGGTCACTTCGTAAAAGCGCTGGCGAATCTTGCTGTCCTCGTGACGCTCTTCGAGCACGACCTGTTTGGGATTGCGCAAAAACTGCTGGCTGAGCTTGGCAATGCCCTCCGGGTACGTCGCGGAAAACAGCAGCGTTTGGCGCTCTTTCGGGCATTGGCGCGCCACCGTCGCGATGTCGTCGAAAAAGCCCATGTCGAGCATTCGATCCGCTTCGTCGAGTACCAGCGTGCGCAATGCACCGAGCGTCAGACTACCGCGCTCGAGATGATCCATGATGCGGCCCGGCGTGCCCACCACGATATGCGCGCCATGTTCGAGGCTTGCCGTTTGGGTGCGGATCGGCATGCCCCCGCAGAGCGTCAAGACTTTGGTGTTTTCTTCGGCACGGACGACACGGCGGATTTCCTGCGCGACTTGATCGGCAAGTTCGCGGGTCGGGCATAGCACCATCGCTTGCACGTCGAAACGACGTACATCGAGCCGCACGAACAACGCGAGCGAGAATGCCACGGTTTTGCCGCTGCCTGTCTTTGCCTGCGCAATCAGATCGTGGCCCGCGAGCGCAATCGGCAGGCTCGCCGCCTGGATCGGCGTCATCTCGACGTAGCCGAGCTGCGTAAGATTGGCGAGCACGGCCGGCGCAAGCGCAAGTTCGCTAAAGGGTAAGGCTTTCACTTTATGTGTCATATCGGGCATCGTGGCAAGGAATCAGTTGGACAGTTCCTGCTGTCGCCGCACTCGAGCGTCTTCCTCGAGCCGGGTGTCTTCCAGTTCCTGCAGCACGCCGTCGAGGTCGACCGGCCGCGAGTCCAATTCAACCCGGCCCGTCAATGGGGTATCGATCGTCAGCGACCCGGCTTCGAAATGCGTCCAAATCTCGGTGCCGTAATTCGCGGCGAGCAATTGCGGCGCGAACCGTCCGAAGTACGAGGCCAAGTTATCGACGTCGCGCTGGAGCATTGCGGCCGCTTCGTTATTGCCGGTTGCGTAGACGGCCTGGGGCAAATCGATGATCACCGGTCCGTCCCCTGCCAGAAGAATGTTGTATTCCGACAAATCGCCGTGAATCATGCCCGCGCAAAGCATGAGAACCACCTGGCCCAACAGCAGCGCATGCAGTTCGAGGGCGCGCGCTTCGGTCATATCGACGTCGTTCAGGCGGGGCGCGACGTTACCCGCAGCGTCGACCACCAGCTCCATCAGCAACACGCCATCAGTGCAGATATAGGGTTGCGGCACGCGCACACCCGCAGCGGCGAGCCGGAACAGCGCGTCGACTTCCGCGTTCTGCCATGCCGCTTCCTGCATTTGACGGCCGTAGCGGGTGCCCTTTTCCATCGCCCGCGCCTGCCGGCTATTTTTGACGGAGCGGCCATCCCGATAGGATGCGGCTTGCCGAAAACTGCGCTGCTTCGCGTCTTTATAGACCTTCGCACAACGCGTCGAGTCACCACTGCGCACGACATAGACCGTTGCTTCCTTGCCGCTCATCAATTGGCCGATCACTTCGTCGATGAGTCCCTCTTCCAGCAGCGGTGTAAGGCGTTTGGGTATTTTCATGCGAGGGAGAACCGCGGCGTAGAGCGTGCGCCTTCCCCGCCCATGAGCGGAAAACGGTCTACCGAGGGATGCAGGGTCAAACCAATGAAGTGCTTGGCGAGCGGCGCCGCTCGTAAGCTGGCCGTGTAGGCTACAAATGAAGTCATGCCGGATTATAAGGGAGCGCGGCGACTGAGCGGCGAAATCACCCGGCCGCGGCCCGCGAAGGCGCACAACGCGCTTATGATACCGGCAGGCTAACGCCACCCATCAGGGACACCCACATATGGATTTCGACGTCATCGTTCTCGGGGCCGGCATCGTCGGCGTGTCATGCGCCATCCACCTCCAGGACCGCTCGCGGCGCGTCGCGCTGGTCGACCGCCGCTCGCCCGGGGAAGGAACGAGCTTCGGCAACGCAGGGCTCATCGAACGCTCGGCGGTCGTGCCGTACGCATTCCCGCGCAGCTTCGGCACCCTCGCCCGTTACGCCCGTAATCGGTCGACGGATCTCTATTGGGACTACAAGGCATTGCCGTCTTTCGGCCCTTGGCTCATCCGATATTGGCATGAGTCTGCGCCGCTGCGCCTGGCCGCGGCCGCCCGCGACATGCTGCCGCTGATCCGCCGCTGCGTCGACGAACACGATGCCCTGCTCGCGCGAGCCGGTGCCGAAGCAAGCACGCTCATTCGCGACGACGGCTGGATCGAAACATTTCGCACCCCTAGCGAATTCGAGGTGGCCGCAAAACAAGCCAAGGAATTGGCGAGCGCTCAAGATTTACACCTCGATACGCTCGATGCGGCGGCGCTACGCGGCCGCGAGCCCGCACTCTCCGACGCATTTTGCGGGGGCCTACATTGGCGCGATCCGAAAAGCGTGACGGACCCGAGCGCGCTCACGAAAGCGTACGCTCAGTTGTTCGAGCGCATCGGCGGTCGAACGATCGTAGGCGATGCCGCCACGGCACGCATGGAGAGCGGCGCGTGGAGGGTGCAAACCGCCGACGGCCCGATCAGCGCACCGGAGGTCGTCGTCGCGCTCGGCCCGTGGTCGGATACCGTCTTCGCGCCGCTCGGCTATCGCATTCCCCTGCGAGCCAAACGCGGCTATCACATGCATTACGAAGCCACGGGCAGTACACCGCTGAACCGGCCCATCCTCGATCGAGAACAAGGCTACGTCATCGCGCCGATGCAGCGCGGCCTGCGCTTGACGACCGGCGTCGAAATCGCGGCTCGCGAGGCGCCGCCTACGCCCATCCAACTCGCTCGCGCCGAAGTCTATGCCCGGCCCGCCTTCGGGCTGGGGCGGCGGCTCGACGCGCAACCTTGGCTTGGCCTGCGGCCGGCCATGCCGGATATGCGGCCCGTCATCGGCAAGGCGCCCCGGCATCCGGGGCTCTGGTTCGCATTCGGTCACGCACATCACGGGCTCACGCTCGGCCCCGTCACGGGCCGGCTTCTGGCCGAGATGATGACGGGCCAAGCGCCTTTCACCGATCCACAGCCGTACAGCCCCGCCCGATTCTGAGCGGCCCGACTTCGTCGGCATCGGCGCCCTCAGCTTATGGGCTCCGTTTAGGCTCCGTTTAGGCTCCGTTTAAGGCGCCACTTTAGGCGCCGTTTCGCCAAAGGGCGCCCGTTCAAAGCCCTTACCGCGCTATCGCCGCGATGCCGGTGTAGAAACTGTGCAAAAACGTGTGCAAATAAGCGCAACTCCCCCTGATTATTTCAGTTTAGAGAATTCTGTTTCTACGGATATAACGTAGCGATCCAGGCCGGACCCGAATACATTCAGGGAGCTCGATTCCAGGAGCCGCTATGAGGACAAACAAGTCTCGCGTCGTAGACGTAAGCCGCGTCCAAATCGAAATACTCGAACAATCCGATACCACACTGATCATTCGTTGGGTCGAGCCCGGCCGTTGCCATTATGGGGAGCAACGCTGGCGCCGCCGCTCGGCCAATGCATCGGGGACGTGTGTCGTTTCCCGCCGCGCGATTCGTCGCGGCGACGCCGTGTTTCGACCGGCAGAACGTCCCGCTCCGGCAAATGCAGCGGCCATGATTTCCGTCGATGCGTTTCGCCGCGCGACGGAGGAATAGGCTCGCCTGTGCTTCGCTGCAGTGTCGCAATTGGTCAGGGCGCTGTCGCCTTTTGGCTATAGGCGGTCTTTAGGTTTGTCGATATTCCGGCGGTAGGCGCTCGACCTTGCGCCTCCCTCAACGCCGCACGCGAAAATCGCCATGCCAAAATCGCTTTCGATTCGAGGCGGCCTTGCCGCCACCATAGCCGGGTACACGGCATTGCTGGTTATCGTCATCGCAGGTGCGGTCGCCATGCTGTCGGCGGGCCGGGCCGACCTCGCCGCGATGTATGGCGACGATACGGCCTCGCTGCTTCACTTGAAGACGAGCTCGGAACGGCTGCTGCTGATGCGCGGAGGCCTAAGCGAAGTCGAACAATTGATCAGTGCAGGCCAAGCGGCGCAAAAAGAAATTGCCCGTTTGCATCAACTGCTGACGCAAAGTAACGACGAACTCGCAGCCTATCGGATGCTGCATACGCCCGACGTGGCCGAAAAAACGCTGCTCGAGACGCTGCTTGCGCGCCGCCAAGCGTTACTCGATCAAACGCTGCAAAAAGCGTTGTCGCAACTCGATAGCGACAATATGGTCGACTTTCTCTCGACGCAGCGCGAGGCGTCGCCCGCCGTGTTCGCCGCCTATCAGGACGCCATGGCAGCGTTGGAAAACGTGCAGGTGACGCGCGAGAAGGCGCGTTTCGACGAGGCCAACGCGCGCTTTCACCGTGGGCTGTGGATGCTGAGCGCCGCCGCCGCGGTTGCACTCGTAGTCGGAATGTTCATGCAGCGAAGATTGACGCGGGCGATCGTTGCACCGGTGCATGCGGCGGTCGACCATTTCGATCGAATCGCCCAGGGCGACTTGACCCATGCCGTCGTCGTCGAGCGTGCCAACGAAATGGGGCATCTGCTGGATCGGCTCGGCCAGATGCAGGCGGGACTAGCGCAAACCGTGCAGCAGGTACGGACCAGCACGCAAGCCATCGTCGGCGACGTGCGCACGATCGCGCACGGCAATACCGAGTTGTCCGACCGCACCGAGCAGCAAGCGGCCGCGTTGCAAGAGGCCGCGGCAAGCATGGAGCAACTGACCGCCACGGTACGACAAACCACCGACAATGCGCGCAGCGCGCGTACCTACGTGGGCAATGCCGCCGAAATCGCCGTCAAAGGGGGCGATGCCATGGCGCGCGTCGTCTCCACCATGAATGCAATTTCCACGAGTTCGACCCAAATCGCCGGCATTGTCGGTGTGATCGAAGGCATTGCCTTCCAAACCAATATCCTTGCTTTGAACGCGGCCGTCGAAGCGGCTCGCGCCGGGGAAAACGGGCGTGGTTTCGCGGTCGTCGCGGCGGAAGTGCGCAATCTCGCGCAACGCTCGGCGTCCGCTGCCAAGGAAATCAAGACGCTGATCGGCGAATCGACACAATGCGTCGACGGCGGCAGTTCGCTCGTGAGCGAGGCCGGCACCACGATGAGCGAGCTCTCGGAGGCGGTCGGCCGCGTCCGGACGATCATCGCCGAAATCAGTCTTGCTTCGGAACAGCAGTCGACCGGCCTCGAGCAGATCAATGCGTCGGTCGCGCACATGGAGCAAGCCATGCAGCGCAACGCCGCGCTGGCGGAGGAGGCATCGGCCGCCGCGGCCTCGCTCGAAGATCAAAGCCGGCGTCTCGACGTAGCCGTCGCCCGTTTTCAATTGCCTGCCAACTCGGTCTGACGCTCGGATACCATCGGCACGGCGATTCGGTTCTATCGGCGCGCGGTCGTCCCTGGTCTACTGTTAATCGTTGCTCGATGGTGCGCATACGCGCATCGCGCGCGTTTTCATGGAGACCAGGGCTATTCCTATGTCAACACCGGACCGTTCCCACCAATTCGTGCTGACGCTCGCGTGTCCAAGCGCAGCCGGCCAAGTCGCGGCCGTCGTTGCGCTGCTCGACAAGCATCGCGGATACATCGACGAGCTGACCGTTTTCGACGACGATCTCAGCGAGCGCTTTTTCATGCGCTGCGTCTTTCACGGCGCGCGCGAGCACGATGCACCGCTCGACATCGATGCGCTCAAAGCCGAGTTTGCGCCGATTGCCGCCTCGTTCGGCATGACGTGGGGCATTCACGACGCCAACGTGCGGCCGAAAGTACTCATCATGGTGTCCAAGCTCGAACACTGCCTCGCCGATTTACTGTTCCGCTGGCGCATGGGCGAGCTCAAGATGGATATCGTCGGCATTGCGTCCAACCACACGACGCTAGAGCCGCTGGCCGTCCAGCACGGCTTGCCGTTTCACTACCTGCCCGTCACGCCGGACACCAAGGTGCGTCAGGAAGCACGGCTGCTCGATTTGTTCGAGACGACAGGCGCCGAATTGATGGTGCTCGCGCGGTATATGCAGATTCTTTCCGAATCGACGAGCCGGAAGCTGGCCGCCCGTGCGATTAATATCCATCACTCGTTCTTACCCGGCTTCAAGGGCGCGAAACCCTATCACCAGGCCCATGCTCGCGGCGTGAAGCTCATCGGCGCGACTGCGCATTTCGTGACCGATGATCTCGACGAAGGGCCCATCATCGAACAGGTCGTCGAGCGCGTCGATCACTCGCATAGCCCCGAACGGCTGCTGGCGGTGGGGCGCGATGTGGAATGCATCACGCTTGCGCGCGCCGTCAAAACATTCATCGAACGGCGGATATTTATCAACGGCGATCGGACCGTCGTGCTGCAGTAAAAAAAACGGGGCGCAGCGGCTTACCAGCCGTGCGCCCCGGACAGGGACACCCCATTCTCAGCGTGACTTGCGATTACTTAGCGTCAGCCACCCAGGTGGACACGCGGTCCGGATGCGCCGACACCCACGCCTTGGCCGCGTCTACGGGTTTGGTACCGTTTTGCGCTGCCAACATCACGCCGTCGATCTCGCCCGGCTTCCACTGGAACTTCTTCAAGAATTCGACCACCTGAGGGGCCTTCTTTTCAAGCTCGGGGTTAATCACATTATCGACGTGCTCGGCGCCGCCAAACACCTTCTTCGGATCTTCGAGGAATTTCAGCTTCCACTTCGCAAACATCCAATGCGGCGCCCACCCCGTCACGACGATCGACTTGTTCGCGTGAATTTCCCGCGCGAGTTCGGCGGTCATCGCGCTGCCCGAGCTCGGCATCAACTGATAGCTAAGGTTGTAAGCCTTGATTGCTTCGTCGGCTTTCTTCATGACACCCGCGCCCGCATCGATGCCCACGATACGTCCTTCGAAAGCGCTCTTTTGCCCTTCCAAATCGGAAATCGTGGTCGCCTTGGTGTCAGCCGGCACGACCAATCCGATCTTGGCGTCGTTGAAATTCGCACCGAGATCCTCGACCTTCGACTTGTACTGCTCCCAGTATGCGCCGTGCGTGGCGGGTAGCCAGGCCGACAGCGTCGCATCCAGATCGCCGCGCGCCACGCCGCCCCACATCACACCGGCGGCAACCGGCACGAGCTTGACGGGGTAGCCGAGCTTCGTTTCGATCACTTGCGCCGCGACATTCGACGTCGCCACGCTATCGTCCCATCCCTCGACGTAGCCGATTTTGATCGTGGGCTTGCCGTCCGCAAACACGGGGCCAGCGCTCACAAGCGCCGCACTGATCGCGGCCGTCAACATTAACTGTTTGAAAAACTTCATGGTGATCTCTCCAGGTCGTCCATTCGCGGCGGGTGTACTGCAGTACTTCGCCGAGCCCCCTTTAGCTCGTGCTGTTCTAAGCTTGATCAGCCAATAATCGTCGGTGAGTGCGGTTTCCGACATGCGCTTGCACAAAAACGACGGCCATACGCCGCTATTTATCAATGACGAGATCGCTGAGCGGCTTGCTACAGCAAAGCAACACCATGCCCTGATCGATTTCCCGCTGACGAATGCCGCCGTGATGGCGCATATCGACTTGGCCCGCGACGAGCTTCACCTTGCACGTGCCGCACATTCCCTGCGTGCAAGACGAAGGCAGCCGCAAACCCGCGCGTTTCGCCGCATCGAGCACATGTTCGTGCGCCCCGCATTCGATATCGCGGTGCGTCTTCGCGAAGGTAACCGAGAATTTTGTCGCGCCGGCCGCCTCTGCGCCCTCTACCGGCACGCTTGCGCCTTCGCTCGCTGCAGCTTGCTCGGCAGCGGGCAGCGCGTCGAACGAAAAGCTTTCCTCGTGATAGCGAGCGCGCTCGAATCCGGCTTCCTCGAGCATGTCGCGCACCGCCTTCATGTAAGGCGCCGGCCCGCACGTGAAAATCTCGCGTTCCATGAAATCCGGTGCAATGAGCCGAAGCAGCGGCAGCGTCAAGAACCCGGTGATACCCGGCCAGGTCGTCCGTTGTCCAAGGCGCTCGCAGACGAACGAAGTCCGAAAGCGCTGCTGATTCGCAGCGATGAGGTCGAGCTCGCGCGCGAAGATAATGTCGTCCGGCGTACGTGCGCTATGCACGAAGACAATGTCGCGATCCTCGCCAAGCTCGTGATGCGAACGGCTCATCGACATCAACGGCGTGATACCGGAACCCGCGGACAAGAATAGGTATTTACCGGCCGCATGGCGCGCGCACGTGAATTCGCCGGCTGGGCCGAGCACCCGGATGGCATCGCCCGCGCGCAGATTCTCGTGCAGCCAGTTCGAGACCTTGCCGCCGGGTACGCGCTTGACCGTGATGGAAAGGGTGTGCGGCCGCGTGGGCGCCGACGAAATCGTGTAGCAGCGATTGATCGTCTCGCCGTCGATTTCGAGTTCGAGCGTAATGAACTGCCCCGGCTCGAACGAGAAGGTCCTGCCCTCTTTCGACATAAAGAAAAAACTCTTTACGTCGTGCGTTTCCTGCCGGACCTGGCAGCAGACGAGCGTCTCCTCGGCGTCGCTCGTCCAGGGCGCGCCCAGCGCGCTCCAGAATGCGGGGCGCGTGAGGCGTCCGTCCTGCGGCTCCAATGTTTGCGCGTCTCGCATCATGCTTTGCCTCGTCTCTTGCTGGCTCACGTGTTGCTAAGCGCCGACATGCGCACCGAGGCGCCGGATATACCAATCGCAGAACTTCTCGACGAGCCCTTCGGTGTACGGCGAGTACGGGCCCGGCTCATAGGCGCTGCTGCCCGAGCCGCGCTGCGAATACTCCACGAGCGTACGGTCCTGCGCATTCGTCGCATTCCAGACCGCCGTCAGGTTCTCGATGTCGTAGTCGACACCCTCCACCGCATCCTTATGAACCATCCATTTTGTCCGCACAAGCGTCTTCCCCGCCGAGAGCGGAATGACCGAAAACGTGACGACGTGATCACTCATGAAGTGATGCCAAGAATTAGGCTGCGTCCAGAATGAAAGGCCCCCGAGATCGGCCCGCTGGAATTCGCCCAACAGCTTTTTCGATGCGACTTTGGCGTCGAGTGTCTGCGATTCGCCGCTGCGATCGAGCGGCAAGCGCTGCGTACGAAAGCCCGTCACGTCGCTTAAGCGCTCGACTTCGACCGAGGGCAAGCTCATCGCCTCCCACTCCGCGGCACGCTCGACGCAGGCGCGCTCGAACGCGGCCATGCCTTCGGCATTGGCAGGCGAAGGTTGATAGCCAAAGCCGTATTCGTACAGCGAGACCGTGAGCTCGGGATGGTTCGCGACGCAGTGATAGCACTCGCGGTTGTTTTCCATCGTGAGCTTCCAGTTGCCTTCCTCAAGGATGTCCACTTGAGCGGCGATCTTGCAGTTCGGGAGATCGTGCGGCAGCAGGTAAGGCTCCATGGCCGCGCGCATCACCGAGAAATCGGCCGGCGGTTCTTCGGCTAGGCAAATGAAAATCAGGCCGCCTAGGCTCTCGACGTGGACCGACTTCAAGCTGTGCTTGCAGCGGTCGAACTTCTCGCCCATATGTTCGGCGAACATCAACGCGCCGCTGAGATTGTAGGTCCAGCTGTGATACGGACAGACGATGTTGCCGACCGTGCCCCGCTCTTCGTTGCAAAGCCGGGCGCCGCGATGACGGCAGACGTTGTGGAACGCGCGTACCGACATGTCGTCGTCGCGTACGATCAGCACCGCCTCGCCGGCCACTTCGACGGTCACATAATCGCCGGGCTCGGGAATATCGGGCTCGACCGCCACGTGAATCCAATGCTTGCGAAAAATCGCTTCCATATCGAGCGCGAAGATTTCTTCGCTACGGTAAAACGGCGCTTCGAGGCTGTAGCCCTGTTTGCGCCGCTCGATGAGCGCGCGAATGTCTGCGGATACGGTCATGTCTGCTCCGAATGCTTGACGTGCTTTAAGTGCTGTGCAAGTGCTTGTCGCACGGTATCGTCGTCCACGCCGATAGGCCCGTGCGACCTAAGTAATCAGTAAATCAGTAATCGACGAGTCGATGCTCTCGCAAATATCCGAGAATCGCTTGTGCTTTTTCGACCGAAGTCCCCTCAATTACGACGCTGCCGCCGCGGCTTTCCGTGGTGGTCGCCGTCAGCATCCGCGCATGTCCGGAACGCTTTTCGGCGGCAGCGAGCTTAACGGGCTTGCGCTGAACCGGCGCGATTTGCCACGCGTCGGCGTGCGCGTCGGGCGCAGCGGCAACGGCCGATGGATGCGGCGCAATGGTGCCCGCTACCGCGCGGGCATAGGCGTAGCGCGGCGTGGCGCCCGCCTGCGGGTGGATCGCTACGATCGCCGGTAACGCCGCGTCCACACTGCGGCGAAATCCCTTCGGTAAGAACTGCGTCACCGCGACACGGCGGCTGTCAATGGCCAAATCGAGCGCTGAATCGATCAACGCATAGCCCAGCGCGTCGGCCAGCCGGTACGGCAGCATGCCCGTGTCGTAAGCGCCTTCGGCGCGCGTACCGGTCACAATGAGCGGTACGCCGCGCAGACGCTCGGCAAGGACAGTTGCGGCATCGTCGCGATCGCCGCATGCCAAGACATCGACGCGCGGGGCGCCAAGCGCCAGGTAATCGGTCAGCGCGAGATTCGACGCGTCTCCCGCGTGGAGAACTTCAAGGGCGGCACCGTGCTTCTGCGCCAATTGCCGTGCGATCTCGAGCGCCGCTGCATCGTTGCGGCTATAGCAGGACACCCCGCTCACGCGGTGGCGTCCGACCGAAACCAGGACGGCAATTCGATCCAGCTTTTCGATTGAGTTCATGCCGCGACACCCTCTTGAACATTGGAGCCCTCGGCCGCCCCGGCCGGTGCCTGGCGCGCCTGCTTGGCTTGCCCGACGGCGCTCGTCAACGCGGCGATCGTCGGCTGCGTATCGGCAACCACGGTCAAATTGGCACGTTTGACGATCGGCGCGCTCGCATCGAGATTGACGGCAATGACGTGCCGGCAGTCCTTGATGCCCTGCAAATGCTGAACGGCACCCGAGATCCCGAATGCGATGTAGACGCTGGCGTTGACGGTCTTGCCCGTCGCACCGACCTGCTTGTCGCGCGCGAAATGGCCGTTGTCGACGGCCACGCGGCTCGCGCCGATCGCCGCGCCCAAGGTATCGGCCAGCGCCTCGAATGCGCGGATATCGGTCACGCCATTGCCGGCCGAAATGATGAAGTCGGCCTCTTCCAACGCGACTTGCGCTGCCCCGAGCTGCGTCGTTCCGCGATCGCCGTAGCGGGGGACGTCCGGCGTGGGCGACGAGACGCCCGTTATCGGCGCACCGACGCGTTCGCCCGCGCCGATAAACGGCAGCTTCGTCGACACGGCATCGGCATCGAGCAAGATGACGTCGGGCCAAGCCCGCGTCGCAAAAGACTGCCCGGCGCCCGCATAACAGCCGACATGCGCGGCATCGATCTCGACAACGTGGGCCGCCAAGCTCGCCTTTGCCTGCGCGGCATAGCGACGGCCCAGATCACCGTCTCCGGTCGCGTTGTCGGGCATCAAGACATGCGCGGGCTTGAATGCGGCCACGCAATCGCGCAATGCCGCCAGCGCTTGGTCGGGCACGAACGACGGACGCCCGAGTGACGGAAATTCCACGACCTTGTCGGCACCGAGCGCTGCGGCAGCGTCGGTCAATTCGCCGAACACAACGAGGATCACTTCCGTGTGCGCGTCGGCAACAATAGCCGCTGCGGCCACCGCCTGCCGCGCGTGTTCATCGAGCGCGCCACGATCGCTATGCGCGGCGACCAGCAAGGTGCGCCGGCCCGCTTCATAGACGCGCCGCGGCTTCGGCGCTTCGGCATGGGCGCTATGCAGCGCGTGTGTCGTCTCATTCGTTGCGCCCGCAACGTGCTCGTCGCCGAGCGTGATCCGCTTAAGCCCCGACGCGGCGATGACGAACGGCCGGCGCGGATCGATTCGTTTGACGGTATTCATGGCTCTCACTCCAGCGCAGCGGCAACGAGCTCGGCGATGTCGAGCACTTCCGGCCGCGGCCCCACGACGCCTTCGAGCATCGCCGTGCAGTTCGGGCAGCCCACCGCGACGATGTCCGCGCCTACCGCCCGCGCATCGGCCATACGAATATCGGGGATACGCGCCTTCCCCGGAATGTCGGTCAGCGGTGCGCCGCCGCCCCCACCGCAGCAACGCCCACGCATGCCGTGACGCTCCATTTCGACGACTTTGATGCCAATCGATTTCAGCACGTTCCGCGGCGCCTCGGTTTCGCCGTTGTAGCGGCCGAGATAGCACGGGTCGTGGTAGGTGATGCGCTTCTCGGCCAACGCGGCCGATGCCTTCGGCGAGAGTCGTCCACTTTGCACGAGTTCGGCGACGAGGCCGGTGTGGTGCTGGACCTCGTAACGCACGCCGAAAGCGCGATATTCGTTGCGCAGGCTATGCATGACGTGAGGATCTGCCGACACGATCCGCTTGAAGCTCAGTGCGCCGAGCGTCGCGATCATGCGCTTGGCCATGTGCTGAAACGTGGCTTCGTCGCCCAGGCGGCGCGCAACGTCGCCGGTATCGGCCTCGGTGCCGCCGAGCACGGCGAAGTCCACACCGGCCTTATTCAACACTTTGACGAGCGAGCGAAGCGTACGTTGATAGCGCATATCGAACGCGCCCTCGCCGGCGATCAAAAGCACGTCGACCGCCATACCGGGCTGCGCGACACGCGCGTTCAAATCGACGGCCCAGTCGTAGCGCGCGGCAATATCGTAGCCGCCCGCGCTGCCTGTCTCGCGCAGATTCGCGAGCACCTCGGGCGCTTTGCCCGGCACGTCTCCTTCGGTCAACGTACGATCGCGCCGCATATCGACGATCGCATCGACGTGCTCGATCAGCATCGGACACTCTTGAACGCAGGCACGGCAGGTCGTGCATGACCAGATCGTGTCCGATTCGATCAAGCCCGAGATGATGGGGCCGTTCGGCTGGCCGCCATGGAGCCCCACGGCAATGCCCGGCGTGGGGCTGCCCGCGTACGCGGCATCGGTGCCGCCTACCATCCCTGTAACGAGGTCTTGAATCAGCTTCTTCGGGTTCAGCGGCTGACCCGCCGCGAACGCGGGACAGGCGGCTTCGCATTTACCGCACTGCACGCAGGCGTCGAAACTCAACAGTTGATTCCACCGAAACTCGATCGGCTTAGCGACACCGTACTCGCGGTGCTGGAGGTCGGGCACCTTGAGCGCGGTCGGCGGCGTGGCCGTGCCGCTTCCCGAATATGCATCGCGCGTCGCGGCAAAGCGTTCCTGCCGTGGATGGAAGGCTAAATGCAGCAGCCCCGCGATCGCGTGCTTCATCGGGCCGCCCTTCGCCGCGCCCATCGTCATCGCGAATGCGCCGATACCGATCAAGACGGCACAGATCACCGCGAACGCACGCGACATGGCTGCGGCCGGCACGAGCGTGAACAATACGAGGCCAAGCGCGAACGCACCCAGCAGCCACGGCAGCGTATTCCAAGGGCCGCGCGATAGACGCGCGGGCACGTCCTTCGCGTGACGGCGGCGCCAGACGAATACGGCACCGACGAGCATCGCAAGCGCAGCGAGAAAGATCAGCTTGTCGAGCCACGGCGAATAAATGCCGAGGCCGTAGTTGACGAAGACCAGCGCGAGCGCCCCAATTGCGCCACCGGCCGTGGCCACGTGCGTCTTCGCGATATAGGGATCGCGCGCGACAACGTGATGCAGGTCGACGAAATAACGCTTAGGAATGGTGAACAGGTTCGAGATGCCGAACGCGCCGGGCGCAGTCGGCCGCCCGAGACGCCAGTACGAGGAACGCTTGGCGACCGCGAACGCGAGGCCCGCCATCGACAGCCACAGCAGCACTGTGATGAGAAATGCCGGGCTCATGATCAGAAATCCTTGCAAAGCCGCAGCGCGTCGTAGATCGCGCCGTGGATGTTATGCATCGAGATGCAATCGCCGACGCGAAATAGGACGAAACGTCCGCCCCCCAAGTCCTCCGACAAGCACGGCTGAGGCTCGGCGGCGAACAGCTTTTGCACGTCGACCTGCCCTCGATTCAACGATTCGGGTTTGAGCTTCCAGTAGAGCGAATCGTTGGGCGTGCTGCCGTTCTCGATCACGACTTGGTCGACGGCGCGCTCTTCCTGCTCTTCGGTGTACTCGTTGCGCAGCACGGCGATAGTCTTGCCGTCTTCGACATAGACACGATCGAGCCAGTAGTTCGGCGTATGGACGACGCCTTGCGCGTAGAGGCGCCGATAAAAGATCGGAAATGTGGTCCCGCCGCAGTCGTCGGCGACTTTCACGTCGGGCGTCACGATTTCGACCTTCGAGCCGCGGCTCGAGATGAAATCGGCAACGCCGGCGCCGGCGTGCGTGCTGACCCCGTCATAAACGAGCACGTTCTGCTTCGGTTCGACTCGGCCGGACAGGATGTCCCACGAGCTAACCGCAAGCCCTTGTGCGATGCCCCAGCCGGGTACCTGATCGGAAAATGCGCGGCCGCCCGTCGCGAGCACGATGATGTCCGGCTTTTCGGCCATGATCATCTTCTCGTCGGCTTCGACGCCTAAACGCCGGTCGACGCCAAGGCGCTTCGTTTCCATGTCGAACCACCGCACGATACCGGCCATCTGCTCACGCTGAGGCGCCTTCGAAGCGAGGACGATCTGTCCGCCGACTTCGCTGTTCTTTTCGAACAGCACGACGTCGTGGCCACGCGAGCGTGCGACGCGCGCCGCCTCCAAGCCGGCGGGACCGGCTCCGACGACGACAACCTTGCGCTTCGGGCCGCGCGACTTTTCAATCACGTGCGGCATCGTCGCTTCGCGCGAGGTTGCCGCGTTTTGCACGCATAGCACGTCAAGACCGTTGTACTGGCGGTCGATGCAATAATTTGCGCCGACACACTGCTTGATTTCGTCTTCGCGGCCATCGCGGATCTTGATCACCATGTGCGGATCGGCGATCTGCGCCCGCGTCATGCCAACGAGATCGATCATCCCGGAAGCCAGCAGCCGCTCGGCTTGCCCCGCGTCGCGAATACTCTGCGCATGCATGACGGGCAGGCTCACCACGGATTTGATGCCGGCCGCCAAATGAACGAACGGCTCGGGCGGCAGTGCCATCGGCGGCATGCAGTTCGCCAATGTGTTGTGCGTATCGGCACCGGAGCCGATGACGCCGAGATAATCGATGAGACCCGTCTCGGCCATCGCCTGAGCGATTTCTTTCAGTTGCTCGTGATCAAGGCCGTCCTCATGGAACTCGTCGCCGCACATGCGTAGCCCGACGACAAAATCAGGCCCCACGGCCTCGCGCACGGCCGTCAACACTTCAACGCCGAAGCGCAGGCGATTCGCAAGGCTGCCGCCCCATTCGTCGTTACGGAAATTCGTGCGCGGGCTCCAGAACTGATCGATCAAATGCTGGTGGGCGGCCGAAATCTCGATGCCGTCCATGCCCGCCTGCTGCACGCGCTTCGCCGCGGCGGCGAAATCGCCGATGATGCGGCGAATTTCCTCGGTCTCGATCGTCTTCGCATTGCCGCGGTGCACGGGCTCGCGCACACCCGACGGGGTGAGCAAATGCGGCCAATGCTCGCCGTGAAACGCCGAGCGGCGACCCATATGCGTCGCCTGAATCATGATCTTGGCGCCATGGCGATGCATCGTTTCGGCGAGCCGGTTCAAAGGGTCGATGACACGATCGGTGGCCAGATTGACCGACTTCCACCAGCCCTGCGGGCTATCGATCGACACAGGGCTCGACCCGCCGCACACCGCCAGCCCCACGCCGCCCTTGGCCTTTTCCTCGTAATAACGGATATACCGATCGCCGGGCAACCCGCCCGGCTCCGCATAGACTTCCGCATGCGCCGTGCTGACGATGCGGTTACGCAGCGTGAGCTTGTTCAGCGTCATCGGTTTGAACAGATGGGGGTAGCGCATGTCGATCGACCTCGAGCGTATTCTGTAACGAGCGTGCTGCGTTGTGACGGTATGACTGTGTTGCGTGATGCGATTGAGGCTGCCAATGCGCAGGGGCGATACGGCTTACTGCGCGAGCGGTGTTACTTCGAACACGCAGTGCGCGTGCCCCTCGCCCGCGCACTGCGTCTCCTTCGATTGGGAACGCGGGCCGCGCTCGCCGCTCGCGGCGGTATCGTTGACCCAGTCCATCGCACCGGCAAACCAGCCGGCGAACATGTAGCAAAGCTTGCCCTTTTTGTCGGGCTGAGCCAGGACGAAGGACGAATGACGCAGTTCGATGCGAGCCTGCGCGCGCGCCGGATCGGCTTGCGCAATCTTGAACAGTCCCCACCCGCGTTGCGACAAGCGATTCAGATAGTGTTCGAACACGGCCATGCCGCTCAGCCCGTGCTGCTTCGCTTCCTTGTCGCACCAGTGATAGGCCGATTTGTAGCCCGCCTTGTACAGGATCTCGGCATACGCCTCGCGCCCCAAGGCCTCTTCGACAGCCACGTGATTGTTCGTGAAGAAATGGCGCGGCACGTAGAGCATCGCGAGTGCGTCGGTGGTCCAGACGCCCGTATCGGGATCGACGTTGATCGGCAGTTGCGGTTGCATGAGAGCAGTCCCCAGGTGATCGGTAGGAGTATCGGAAGTCGGTGTGGGTATCGGTATCGGTATCGGTATCGGTATCAGCGGCGCCGGCTCATGCGCCCCAAACATCGCCGAATACGCGCACCCAGTTCTCGCCCATGATCTTGCGAATGCGGGTCTCGCTCCATCCGGCACGCTCCATCGCGGCGGTCAGGTTCGGGAATTCACCGATCGTGCGGATACCTTCCGGATTGACGACCTTGCCGAAGTTGGTCAAACGGCGATAGCGGCCCTTGTCGTGCGTCAGCCAATCGAAGAAATCGACGCTAAAGCCTTGCGTGAAGTCGGTGCCGATCCCGACCGTGTCTTCGCCGATCAGATCGACGACATAACCGATCGCCTCGATGTAGTCCTCGACCGTTGCATCGATGCCGCGCTTGAGGAACGGCGCGAACATCGTCACGCCGACAAAGCCGCCCGCATCCGCAATCTCCTTGAGCTGGGCGTCGCTCTTGTTGCGCGGGTGCTCCTTGAGTCCGGAGGGCAGGCAATGCGAATAGCAAACCGGTTTCTTCGAAAACGCGATCGCTTCGGACGACGTATTTGCACCTACGTGCGAGAGATCGACCATGATCCCGACGCGGTTCATTTCGGTAATCACTTCGCGGCCGAAATCGGAAAGGCCGCCGTCGCGCTCATAGCAGCCGGTCCCGACGAGGTTTTGCGTGTTATAGCAAAGCTGGACGACGCGCACGCCCATGTCGGCAAACGCTTCGATATAGCCGAGGTTGTCCTCGAAGGCATGAGCATTCTGAAAACCGAGGATGACCCCCGTCTTGTTTTCTTGCTTTGCTCGCCGGATATCGTCGACCGTGCGCACGAGCGTCAGCATGTCGCTATGCTCGCGAATTTGCTGCTTCATGAGCGCGATGTTGTCCACCGTCTTCGCGAAGCTCTCCCAGACGGATACCGTGCAGTTAGCGGCCGTGATGCCGCCCTTGCGCATGTCTTCAAAAACCGATCGTTCGAACTTGGAAATGTTCAAACCGTCGATGATGATGCTGTTTTCGTGCAAAGTGGACATCGATTGCTCCAGGCTTGGCTAGTCGAATGAAGGTCGGCGGATTTTGGGCGCTCGATGGCTCAGTAGATCGGGAACCGCTCGCACAGCGCGAAAATCTCGCGGCGCACGCGCTGTTCCGTTTCGGCATGGCCTTCCGGATGGCGCGTCAATGCATCGAATACTTCCAGAATCAAGCGTCCGATCTGCTCGAACTGCTCCACTCCGAAACCGCGCGTGGTGCCTGCCGGCGTGCCCAAGCGAATGCCGGACGTGACGGTCGGCTTTTCTGTATCGAACGGAATGCCGTTCTTGTTGCACGTGATACCTGCGCGCTCGAGCGCCGTTTCCACTTGGGTGCCTTTCAGGCCCTTCGGGCGTAGATCGACGAGCAGCAAATGGTTGTCGGTGCCGCCGGTCACGAGATCGACACCGCCTTCGCGCAGCACCGTGCCCAGCGCCTGCGCATTGGCCAGCACCCGATCGATATAGCGCTTGAAACCCTCTTCCAGTGCTTCGCCGAACGCGACGGCTTTGCCCGCGATGACATGCATGAGCGGGCCGCCCTGCAGCCCCGGGAATACCGCGGAGTTGATTTTCTTGGCGATGTCTTCGTCGTTGGTCAGCACAAAGCCGCCGCGCGGGCCGCGCAGCGTCTTATGCGTGGTAGACGTCACGACGTGCGCATAGTCGATAGGATTCTGATGACGGCCCGCGGCAATGATGCCGGCGATGTGCGCCATGTCGACCATCAGCTTCGCGCCGACGCGATCGGCGATCGCGCGAAACCGTGCGAAATCGAGCGCACGCGGATAGGCGGAGAAGCCTGCAATGATGAGGCTCGGACGATGTTCGTCGGCCAGTGCTTCGACGCGATCGTAGTCGATCAACATCGTGTCGCGGCTTACACCGTATTGGACGGCATTGAACCACTTGCCCGACAACGCGGGCTTCGCGCCATGCGTGAGGTGGCCGCCCGCATCGAGCGACATCCCCAGCACCGTGTCGCCCGGCTTGGCGAGCGCAAGCATGACCGAGCCGTTCGCCTGAGCGCCCGAGTGCGGCTGGACGTTCGCGTACCGCGCGCCGAATAACTGCTTCACGCGATCGATTGCGAGCGTCTCGACTTCGTCGACGAATTCACACCCGCCGTAATAACGCTTGCCCGGATAGCCTTCGGCATACTTATTCGTCAGTACCGAGCCTTGCGCTTCGAGCACCGCGCGCGACACAATATTCTCCGAGGCAATCAGCTCGACTTGAGACTGCTGCCGCTCGAGCTCCCTCAAGACTGCCGCGCGCACGGGCGCATCGCGTTCGGCAATCGTCTGCGTAAAAAACGGGTCTGTATTCGACATGGCGTATCCGTATTGATGGCGCGGCGCCCTTTGAAGCGTCGGCGCCGCCAGCGTTCGTTGGCGACGGCTCTATTCTTGACGTTCGCCCCGCTTGCAGATTGACGAATTCAGACGCGTTCTTTGCCTTTTCCGACACGGGCGTCCGTTTTGGACAAGTCCGACGAGTGCGATGAAGACCGGATCGGGCAATCGCGGCCGGAACGCTCCGGCCTCGGATCGCACCGCCGCGGCAATGGGCCGCTCGGCGATCGGGCCTTGGCCTTCACGTGCTGCGGCGCACTAATTTGGCGCCAAGAGAAAGTCGCAAACCCAGTCATACGGCCCGCTTGGCGTCGCCGCAGTGCATCATCCAAGCGCATTTCTCGCGCGCCATAGGGTTAAGCCGTATGGCATACATGTTGCCTCGGAACCCACAATGAAACGCGCGCCGTCGCTCGGAAGAACCGGTAAAAGAGCAACGGCAGCGCTAGATAGGATTAGAAGGAACGCCACCCCATGTCCCCCGACCGCACTGCGTCGCTGTCAAACTTCGCGTTCATGGCTCTGCCCAACTTCACGATGATCGCGTTCTCGAACGCGATCGAAGTGCTGAGGATGGCGAACTACCTTAGCGGCCAAGATTTGTATCGTTGGTCCGTCGTCAGTCCCGATGGCGGGCCCGTGATGGCCAGCAACGGATTGGCCGTCGAAACGATGCCGATCGCCTCGCTCGAGCACAACCCCGACATTGTTTTCGTGTGCGGCGGCGTCGACGTCCAGCATGCGACGACGAACACGCACCTAACGGAACTGCGCCGCTACGCTCGCACCGGGATCCCGCTCGGCAGCCTTTGCACCGGCACGTACGCGCTCGCACGCGCCGGTTTGCTCGAGGGCTACGCCTGCGCGATCCATTGGGAGAATATGTCCGCGCTGAAAGAGGAATTCCCCAGCACGCGCTTCTTGAAAGAGCTTTTCGTCGTCGATCGCGACCGCATCACGTGCACGGGCGGCGTCGCGCCGCTCGACATGATGCTGCATTTGATCGCACCGCGAATCGGGACCCCGCGCGTGACACAAATCGCCGAACAATTCATCGTCGAGCACGTACGCGATATCAGTGCGCAGCAACGGATGCCGCTCGTCGCCCGCTTGGGTTCGGCTAACAAATCGCTGTTCGAAGTCATCGCGTTGATGGAGAACAATATCGAAGAGCCGCTTTCGCGCGAAGAACTCGCGCGGCTCGCGAACATGTCGCAGCGGCAACTGCAGCGCTTGTTCAGAGAACACCTCGGCATGACGCCGACGCATTACTACCTCACGCTGCGGCTGCGCCGTGCGCGCGAACTGTTGCTGCAGACCGATATGTCGATCATGCACATCACGATGGCCTGCGGTTTCCAATCGGCCTGCCACTTCAGCAAGAGCTATCGCGACGCGTTCGGCACCGCGCCGACCCGCGAACGGCGCAACCAAGTCGCGCCGCTGGCGTGCCCCACGCCGGCGTCATCGCTGGAGCCGATGCTGCACGCTTGATCGGTGCCGCGCCGGTATCGCTCGCGCGATCACTCGATTGCAAACGCCGTGCGCAGACGGCGCGCGATCTGACGCGCCTGCGCGGCTGATACTACATTCGTCAGCCCCATCAGCAAGCCATCATTGCGCGCGTGCGGCTTCGCATATCGCTGCGACAACGGTTGACAGTTGAGCCCCGCCTGCACGGCGCGGCGCGCAAGCGTAACATCGCTCGCCTGCGTGCGGACACGCATGATCAAATGCATTCCTCCCCGCGTCTGATCGATCTGCACTCGCGGGCCGAATTCGGCATGCAGCGCGTCAACCAGCCAAGCACGGCGGCGCGCATAGAGTCCCCTCATCTTCTTCAAATGGCGCGCGAAATGCCCTTCCGTCAAAAAGTCGGCGACGATCGCTTGCGTCACACGCGGGCTGCGGCCGGGCGCCGCGTGAACGACCTCGTCGAATAGCGCGACGACCGCCTTCGGAACCACCAGATAGCCTAGCGAAAGCGCCGGAAATAGCACCTTCGAAAAACTCCCGGCGTACAGCACGCGGTCGTTCGCATCGAGGCTCTTGAGCGCCGGTAGCGTCGGCCCTGCGTAATGGAGTTCGCCATCGTAGTCGTCCTCCAATACCCATGCCTTCGCCTTCGATGCCCAGTCGAGCAGCGCCAGCCTGCGCGCAATCGTCATCGAAACGCACAGCGGTGCTTGATGCGATGGCGTGACCACGGCCATGCGCGCCCGTGGTGCGAGCCGCCGGCCTGTGGATACGGCCAAACCCTCTTCGTCGATCGGCACCGGGTGGACTGTGACAGGTACGGCTTCCAACACCGCGCGCGTGGGTAAATAACCGGGATCTTCGATCCAAACGGAGTCGCCGCTGCGTAGCAGCGCGCCGACAGCCAATCCCAGCGAGGCGCGATAACCGGCCGTAACGAATATCTGGTCCGGCGCGCAAGCTACGCCACGCGAGACATGCAGATAAGCGGCGATTGCTTGCCTCAAGGCGGGCTCACCACGTGGATCGCCATATCCGAGATCGCCGGGCAAGGTGGCGCGCACGCGCCGCGCTGCGAGCCGAACCCAAAGCTTGCGAGGAAAGGCGTCGAGCGCAGGAATACCCAATTGAAGCGGCATCGGCGGTGTCGACATGATCCGCGCGAGCGCTGTGTCCGGCGCATCGGCATGAGTCGATGCTGCGGGTGCTTCGCCCAGGCGTGCACGCGGTGCATTCGGCAACTTCGGCAACTTCGGCAAATTGGGCGAGACGCGGGTGCCAGCGGGCCCGCGCGCGACCAAATAACCTTCTCCCGCAAGTCGCTGATAGGCCGCTTCCACCGTGCCGCGTGCGACGCCGAGCTCACTCGCGAGTGCGCGCGCCGACGCCACGCGGGCGCCCGGTGCGAGCACGCCGCTTTCGATCGCGGCCTGCACCCGTTCGTAGATTTGGCGCCCGAGCGGCATGCGCCGGCGCCGATCGATCGACGCCATCGGCGCAGGTTTCCTTTGGCCGGTTTCCGGCGTGCCCGATGGCCTAGTCGTTTTCCTCACTTTTGGTCCTTTTGATTGGTGCATAGTACGTCCAAACTAGCGCTCATCAATACGGAGGACCCAACCATGAGCGAAAAAGTTTTCTTGGCCGGCGCGTCCGGTGTCGTGGGTACGGCGCTGGTGCCATTGCTGGTGGAAGCCGGATACGAGGTGTACGGCACCACGCGGCACATCGAACGCACGGATGCCATTCGCGAGGCGGGAGCCCACGCCGTACTGGTCGATATCTTCGATCGGGAAACGCTTGCCAACGCGATCGAATGCATCGCACCGACAATCGTCGTCCATCAATTGACGGATTTGCCGCCCGGCCTCGATCCGAAGCGGATGGGCGAAGCCACTGCGCGTAACGCCCGCATTCGCACGGAAGGAACAGACAATCTGGTATCGGCCGCACGTGCCGCCGGGTGCCAACGCATCGTCGCGCAAAGTATTGCCTGGGCCTACGCGGCGGGACCGACGCCGTACGCGGAAACGCAGCCGCTCGATACAAGCGCCGAAGGTGGGCGTGCGATCACGGTAGGCGGCATCGTTGCGCTCGAGCGGTGGGTCCTGAGCTTGAACGAATCGGGTGGCAGCGGGACCGTCCTGCGTTACGGAAATCTATACGGTCCGGGCACCGGCCGCGACACGGCGGAAGGCGCGAGCCCGGTGCATGTCGAGGCCGCGGCATGGGCCGCGCTGCTGGCCGTTCAGCGCTCGACACGCGGCGTCTTCAACATCGCGGAAGACGGTGCCCAAGTCACGAGCGAGAAAGCCAAGCGCGAACTGGGCTGGAACCCCGAGATGCGCTTGCGGCAATAAGGCCCGCAGTGACCGTGCGGGCCCAGCGATCCGTGCGGCGCAGGTCGGATTCTCTCGATAAACGCAAGGCACGCTGCGCTCGGATAAACGCGACGCGTCGTTCTGTCGAACAGCGACACGTTCCACTCACGCTCCATCGTGGTCAGCGATCGGCTCAGCGATTGCAGCGATTGCAGCGATTGCCCCAGCGCCGACGCCGGTGCCGCACACTTGTTGGAGGCATCACCGACGGCTTGCCGCCGTGCCGGCCGCGCATAACATCGCGACGCCGGCTTGCGCGGTCGCACGCAGTGTCGCGCGCGTGTCGCCGGCGCGCGAGCGCACGGCGAGCGTATGCAAGATGGCCGAAGCGAGCTTTGCGAGCAACGCCGGATCCGCATTCGGATCGAGTTCGCCATCGCGCTGCGCGCGCGAGAACCGCCTCTCGAACGAGCGATCGAACGCCTGCAATCCTTTGGCGAGGATCGAGCGCACCGCATCGTCGTTGATCGCTTCGACAGCCGCCGTCCCGATCAGGAAGCATCCCTTCGGCGCACTGCCCGCGGCAAAGTAAAGACCGAGCGCCAGGTCATACACATGCTGCAGCGCCTCGCCGAGCGGCAAGTTGCGCCCCAAGGCCTCGTCCATCGCCGCGCGATTGGCATCGACGTAGCGCTCGAGCGTTGCCAGATAAAGCGCCCGCTTATCACCGAATGCGCCGTACAGGCTAGGCCGATTCATGCCGGTCGCGGCGCTCAATTCGTCGAGCGTGGTCGCGCTGTAACCGCTCTGCCAGAACGTATCGCGCGCCCGCGCGAGCGCCTCGTCGGTATCGTACGCGCGCGGGCGTCCGCGCGGACGTTTGGCTTCGGCCCGTTCGTTCGGAGTGTCTTTTTGTACCATATCGAATAAAAATGCTTGACGCAGTGAATTTTTGTTCACTATAGTACAAAAACCAATCGAGGAGAGGATGAGACATGGAACTGTACTTTTCGCCGCTCGCATGTTCGCTTGCAACGCGCATCGCATTTTACGAGGCTGGCTATGAGGCACGGTACGTGCAAGTGGACACGAAGCGTAAGCAATTGCCTGACGGGAGCGATTTTTTGCGGATCAACCCCTTGGGCCAAGTGCCGGTCCTACGCACGGACGACGGCCAACTGCTGTTCGAGAACACGGCCATCCTGCCGTACGTTGCCGATCATCTGCCATCGGCCAAATTGGCGCCGATCGGCGGCTTGGAACGCACTCGGCTGCAACAGTGGCTCGGCTTCATCAGCACCGAGTTGCATAAGGCATTGTTCGTGCCGATGCTCGATGCTTCGGCAAGCAATGAAGTGAAGCAGTATTCGCGGGAGAAAGTCGCGCTGCGCATGAGCGCTCTGCAAACCCGCCTGGCTGAGCGGGAATGGTTGCTGGACGCCTTCAGCGTGGCCGATATTTATCTTGCGGTCGTGCTCAATTGGGCCCGCTATTGCGACGTCGATCTTGCGCCATGGCCGGCCGTGCTCGGTCACTTCAAGCGCGTGGTCGCTCGCCCCGCCGCTGCCCGAGGGTTCGAAGAAGAAAATGCGCTCTATCGCACGGAGCGGGCGCGCGAGAAAGCTTAATCGACACGAATCGCGATAGCCGCATGACCGACCCGGTACGCCGCGTGAGCGAGAACGCCGGCGACGCGGTGCTCGACTCGCAGGTATGGCGCGTCGGCGGGGAGCCTATGCGCGCCATCGGCTCGGTGGTCACAAACGATGCGCACCGCAGTCCGGGCTTTTATCACAAGGCGCTCGAGGGCTCGAAGGCGCTGCTCCACACGACGGTCGAATTGAACCGCGCGCAAGCAGTGCCTTATGGGCCCTCGATCCGCTCTTAGGCTGCTTTCTGCAATATGCCGTGCGGGTCGATGACGAACTTGCGCGGAGCGCCGCCGTCGAACTCGCGATAACCTTCCGGCGCCTGATCGAGCGAAATAACCGTCACGTTGACGATCTTCGCAATCGGGAGCCTATCCCACAGAATGGCCTGCATCAGGTTGCGGTTGTACTTCATCACCGGTGTTTGACCCGTATGGAACGAATGCGACTTCGCCCAGCCGAGGCCTAGACGCAGGCTGAGGCTGCCGCGCCGCGCGGCCGCATCGGATGAGCCGGGATCGTCGGTCACATAAAGACCGGGAATCCCGATCGCGCCCGCTGCACGCGTGATTTCCATCAGCGAATTCAACACCGTTGCGGGTGCTTCTTGCGTATGCGCGTTGCCATGCCCATGCGCCTCGAAACCCACGCAATCGACTGCGCAATCGACCTCCGGTTTGCCGAGGATCTGCTCGATCTGCTCGCCGAGCGAGGCATCGAGCGACAGATTCACGGTCTCGAAACCCATCGCTTTGGCATGCGCAAGACGCTGCTCGTTCATGTCGCCGACGATCGTAACCGCCGCACCGAGCAACCGCGCCGACGCCGCCGCTGCCATGCCGACAGGGCCCGCACCGGCGATATAAACGCTTGAGCCCGGCTTAACGCCGGCCGTGACCGCCCCGTGATAGCCCGTCGGTAAAATGTCGGACAAGCAGGTCAAGTCGCGAATCTTCGCGAGCGCTTGATCGCGATCGGGAAACTTCAGCAGATTGAAATCGGCGTAAGGCACGAGCACATACTCAGCTTGCCCACCGATCCACCCGCCCATATCGACGTAACCATACGCACCGCCGGCCCGCGCAGGGTTGACGTTCAGGCACACGCCCGTATGCTGATCCTTGCACATGGGGCAACGGCCGCAGGCGACGTTGAACGGCACCGAGACGAGATCGCCGATCTGCAGCGTTTCCACATCGCGCCCTAGTTCCACCACCTCGCCCGTGATCTCGTGACCGAGCACGAGCCCGGCCGGCGCCGTCGTCCGCCCGCGCACCATATGCTGATCGGAGCCGCAAATGTTCGTGCTGACGACCTTCAGAATGACGCCATGCTGGATCGAGCGGCCGCTTGGATCGACCATCTTCGGATAGTCGATCGACTCCACCTGAACCTTACCCGCTCCCTGATACACGACACCTCGGTTGCTGCTCATCGCATTCGTCTCCTTTCGTTTCGATCGCCGACCGACGATCCACGTTGCGAGCGGCGCGCGCGTCGGTCGACACACGGCCCGCACGCTGCCATGTGCAGAGTAGTCCGCAACAGGCGGGCACGATCGTGCAAAACGCGACACGGGCTTGCTAGAACACGACACGCACGGAGCGATGCAGTCCTAAACGATTGAACGGCAGACGCAAAACGCCTATCGTGGAAGCCTTCGAAAGACTGGCAAGACGCCTGGAGATTCCCGATGACACTGTCCTGCGTATATGGTTCGCAGCGTCTTTATATCGGCGGGGCTTATGTCGATGCAACATCGGGCACGCACTTCGAGACCTTCGATCCCGCGACCGGCGAGCGGCTGGCCACGGTCGAGCAAGCGAGCCGCGCCGACATCGAACGCGCCGTGACATCGGCCCGCGAAGGACAGCGCGAATGGGCCGCGCTCGGAGCGATGGCACGCTCGCGCATCATGCGCCGCGCGGTCGAGTTACTGCGCGAACGCAACGACGCGCTCGCCGAACTCGAGATGCGCGACACCGGTAAGCCCGTGGCCGAGACGCGCACGGTCGATATCGCGACGGGCGCGGACGTAATCGAATACTACGCCGGCCTCGCCACCACGCTCGAAGGGCGTCAAATTCCGCTGCGCGAGGATTCGTTCGTTTATACGCGGCGCGAACCACTTGGCATCTGCGCAGGCATCGGCGCTTGGAATTACCCCATCCAGATTGCTTGCTGGAAATCGGCGCCGGCCCTTGCGGCCGGGAACGCGATGATTTTCAAGCCCAGCGAGGTTACACCGCTATCCGCGCTCAAGCTCGCCGAGATTTACACCGAAGCCGGCGTGCCGCCCGGTGTATTCAACGTCGTGCAAGGCAACGGCGCCGTGGGCGCGATGCTTGCCGAGCATCCCGCGATTGCTAAGGTGTCGTTTACCGGCGGCGTAGAGACCGGCAAGAAAGTGATGTCGCTGGCCGCTGCCTCGTCGCTGAAAGACGTGACCATGGAGTTGGGCGGCAAGTCGCCGCTGATCGTATTCGACGATGCCGATCTGGAACGTGCGGCGGACATCGCGGTGACCGCCAACTTCTTCAGCGCAGGCCAAGTCTGCACGAACGCGACGCGTGTGTTCGTTCATCGCTCCGTCAACGCGAAGTTCGAAGCGCTCGTCCTCGAGCGCGTCAAACGCATCCGGATCGGCAACCCCTCGAATCCCGACACGAACTTCGGCCCACTCGCGAGTGCCGCCCAACTCGATAAAGTGCTCGGCTATATCGAAAGCGGAAAAAGCGAAGGCGCGCGTCTGGTCATCGGCGGCACGCGTCTCGTCGACGGTGAATTCGCGCGCGGCCAGTACGTCGCGCCGACCGTGTTCGCCGATTGTCGCGACGACATGCGCGTCGTACGCGAAGAGATATTCGGTCCCGTGATGTGCCTGCTTCAATTCGATCACGAGCACGAGGCGATCGAGCGCGCCAATGCGACGCACTTCGGTTTAGCCGCCGGGGTCGTCACTGAAAACATTGCGCGTGCTCACCGAGTGATTCATCGGCTGGAAGCGGGGATCTGCTGGATCAACACGTGGGGCGAATCGCCCGCCGAAATGCCCGTGGGCGGCTATAAGCAATCGGGCGTGGGCCGCGAAAACGGTATCAGCACGCTCGAACACTACACGCAGATCAAATCGGTACAGGTGGAACTCGGCCCTTATCGGCCCGTGTTCTAGGCCCTAAGGAGAGTGCCCGTGAGTGCCAAAGAATACGACTACATTATCGTCGGCGCAGGGTCGGCCGGGAACGTGCTCGCGACGCGATTGACGGAGGACGCCGACGTCACGGTGCTGCTGCTCGAAGCCGGCGGCCCCGACTATCGCTTCGACTTCCGCACGCAGATGCCCGCCGCGCTCGCCTACCCGTTGCAAGGGCGGCGTTACAACTGGGCCTACGAGACCGAGCCCGAGCCGCACATGAATAACCGACGCATGGAATGCGGACGAGGCAAAGGCCTCGGCGGTTCCTCGCTGATCAACGGCATGTGCTATATCCGCGGCAATGCGCTCGATTACGACGGTTGGGCGCAAAACGACGGGCTGCAGAATTGGAGCTATCTCGACTGCCTGCCCTACTTCAAGAAGGCGGAGACGCGCGACATCGGCCCGAATGCTTATCACGGCGGCGACGGGCCGGTGCACGTGACGACGAGCAAGCCGGGGAACAATGTCCTATTCGGCGCCATGGTCGAGGCCGGCGTGCAAGCGGGTTACGCGCGCACCGACGATCTCAACGGTTATCGCCAAGAAGGCTTTGGGCCGATGGATCGCACGGTCACGGCGCAAGGCCGCCGCGCGAGCACTGCGCGCGGCTATCTAGACCAAGCGCGCGGGCGACCGAACTTGACAATCGTCACGCACGCGCAGACCGATCGTGTGCTGTTCAGCGGCAAGCGTGCGCACGGTGTGGCATACCTTCATCGGGATACGCAGGTGAGCGCCTACGCGCGGCGTGAGGTGCTGGTGTGCTCGGGTGCGATCGCATCGCCTCAGTTGTTGCAGCGCTCGGGTGTAGGCCCGGGCGAGTGGCTGAGAGAGGCTGGGGTTCCAATCGTGCTCGATCTGCCCGGCGTCGGACGCAATTTGCAAGATCACCTCGAGATCTACATGCAGTACGCGTGCAAAGAGCCGGTATCGCTGTACCCCGCGTTGAAGTGGTACAACCAGCCGGCGATCGGGTTCGAGTGGCTCGTCAACGGAACGGGGATCGGTGCCAGCAATCAATTCGAGGCGGGCGGGTTCATTCGCACGCACGATGTTGATCCCTGGCCCAACATTCAATACCATTTCTTGCCGATCGCGATCAATTACAACGGATCGAATGCGATCGAAATGCACGGTTTTCAGGCGCATATGGGCTCGATGCGTTCGCCGAGCCGCGGCCGGATCAAGCTTCGCTCACGCGACCCGCGCGCCCATCCGAGCATTCTTTTCAACTACATGGCCGAGTCGCTCGATTGGCGCGAGTTTCGCGATGGGATTCGGATCACGCGTGAAATCATCGCACAGCGCGCACTCGATCGTTATCGCGGCCGGGAGTTGAGCCCGGGTGCGGATTTGAAAACCGATGCCGAGCTCGATGCGTTCGTTCGCGCGCGCGCGGAGACGGCTTACCATCCCTCGTGCTCGTGCGCGATGGGCTATGACGAGATGGCTGTTGTCGATGCCGAAGGCCGCGTGCATGGCGTAGAGGGGTTGCGGGTGGTGGACGCGTCGATCATGCCGCGGATTACGACCGGCAACCTGAACGCCCCGACGATCATGCTCGCGGAAAAAATCGCGGACCGGATCCGCGGCTGCGCGCCCCTGCCACGTGTGGACGTGCCTTATTACGTGGCCAATGGGGCGGCCGCGCGCGCAGGCGGAGCAGCCAACACTTCAGGCATGCCGGCCGCTGCTCGCCCGCCGGCGAACGCCGTTAGCTAATGCTAATGCACGTGTACGTTTCCCGGCTTACCCGCGCACGGGGGCAGCCGAGTTTGTGAGGCGCGCGCGCCGGGCAATCACGGCCGCGCCCCATGCCAGCATGAATAGGCAAACGATGGCGGCGCCCACCCAGCTAAAACCGTCGCTCGCGCGCTCAATGGCCCGCCACGTGCCACCGCCAAAACTGAGCGTATCGCTCAACAACCGCAAGGCCTCGATACTGGCGATCGCGATCGCCACCAGGACGGATAACGCGGTAATGGCCATGTTGTAGTAGAGCTTGCGCGTGGCGTCGACGAACGCCCAACCATAGGCGCCGACCATCAGTAAACCGTCGGTCGTATCGACCCACGTCATTGCGGCCGTAAACAAGGCCGGAAAGACGAGAATCGCCCACAGCGGCATGCCATGGGCGGCCTGCGAGGCCGATAAGCTCAACATAGCGATTTCCGTCGCCGTATCGAAGCCCAGCCCAAACAGCAACCCCAACGCGTACATGTGCCAGGTCCGGGTCGTCAGCGCCAAAAGCGGGCGCAACGCGCGCGCCAGCAATCCCGTCGTCAACATCGATGCATCGGGCACTTGACTTGCAGCGAGCCCGCCTCGCCGTACTCGAACATAGGCGCGCACGACGGAAAGCAAAACAGTCGCATTCGTCAACGCCACGGCAAAAAGAAACAACGCCGATATGAGCGTACCGGCAATGCTCCCTACGGACGCAAGCATTGTCAGCCGAGGGTGCAACGCACCCGCTGCAGTCGCAATACACGCGGTCGCCAACACGACGATCGTGGAGTGCCCGAGCGAAAACATCAACCCGACCGTGAGCGGCTGCTTCCCCGCTTGCATCATCTTGCGCGTGACATTGTCGATCG
>Ga0157370_10000850_pt1 | contig 38703 bp, 35 predicted proteins | sample C35metaG_FD_113463 | JGI IMG/M metagenome (GOLD analysis project Ga0157370, IMG submission 113463) | Corn rhizosphere microbial communities from Kellogg Biological Station, Michigan, USA - C3-5 metaG | ecosystem: Host-associated > Plants > Roots > Rhizosphere > Soil | place: USA: Michigan... | reverse complement strand
GGAGGCGGGCAGGCGGCGGCGCGCATGTAACCGGGGCGGACGACGGTGGTGCGCGCCGGGCCCGATTCACTGACATGCAATCGCCGCGAGGTACCGCGCCCCAATTGCCCGGGTCCGCTTCGGCAACCCGTGTCATGGCGGGGGACCGACACAATCGTCTGTAGAAAAAGGCATCAGGTATGAATCCGACAAGGATGAGCATCATTGTCGTGTCCGGTTCGCTCGAGCGGCTGCAAATGGCCGCCATGGTCGCCTCGGTGGCTGCCGTGAGCGGCAGCGAGGTGGCGGTGTTTCTATCGATGAACGCACTCCCTTGCTTTCTCTCGGAGAACCGCGCACAGGCCCCGACGGAGGGTGCATTCGGCGAATCCATGCAACAGGTGAACGTTCCGCCCTTCAAGGAGCTGTTTCGGCAAGCCGTCGAACTGGGGGACGCCCGGATCTATCCATGTTCGATGGCAATGGATGTCCTCGGTGCGTCGCGTGAGCAACTCGAGTCGTATCTGGATGAGCCGCTCGGGCTCACCAAGTTTCTGAGCGACGCGGCCGGTAGCCAGGCGTGGACGTTTTGACGCCGGCTCCCGAATCGGAGAACCTGTCTTATGCCACAAAGGAAGGTACTGGATGCGCGCAACACGTTCTGTCCCGGCCCGCTGATGGAACTCATTGCCAACATGAAACTCATCGGGGTCGGCGATGAACTCGAAGTGCTCTCGACGGACAAGGGATCTGCAGATGACGTTCCGGAATGGATCAAGAAAGTTGGTCACCAGATGGTGGGCACCACTGAGGTAAATGGCGTGTGGCACATCGTGGTACGTAAAGCGAAGTGATTCCGCCGCTCCGATAGCGGCACGAGGTAAATCGATGCAAATCCTGATCGTCGGCGGTGGAACAGGCGGCACAATTCTTGGCAACAGCCTCGCGCGGCGGCTTGCGAGCGAGATCCGTGCTGGCAAGGTTCGAATTACCTTGCTCTCGGCCTCCGACAAGCACATGTACCAGCCTGGGCTGCTGTACGTGGCGTTCGGGCAGATGACTCCGGATCAGCTCTATCGCGACGAGGCGAGCCTGCTGGAGTCGAGCATCGATTTTCACGTAGATCCGGTAACGGAATTCCACCTCGATCGAAACGAGGTCAAAACCGGCAGTGGCAAGACTTATGCGTACGACCTGCTTGTGATTGCGACCGGGGCGCGAATCGTCCCGCAGGAAGTACCCGGCATGGCGGAAGGCTCTGAGAATTTCTATACGGAGGAGGGTGCGCTCCGTCTGCACAAGCGCCTGATGGAGTTCCGCGGGGGCACCGTCGCGATGGTGGTTTCGCTACCACACAAGTGCCCGGTTGCCCCGATCGAGGCGATGTTTCTGCTGCACGACTTTTTCAAGGCGCGCAACATCCGCGACAAGGTCAAGCTGCAATACAACTATCCGGTCAACCATGTGCACGCTACCGCCAACGTCGCTCGATGGGCCAAGCCAGAATTCGACAAGGCAGGGATCGAGTACGAGACGCTGTTCAACGTGAGGGAAGTCGATCCCGTCAAAAAGATCGTCTACAGCGAAGAGGGTACGGAGTGCAAGTACGATTTGCTGATCGCGATCCCGCCCCACCGCGGAATGGAAATGGTGGAGACGAACAATCTCGGGCTGGGCGGCTGGATTCCTACGGATCGCTTCAAGCTGACCATGAACGATCACGACAACGTCTATGTGATCGGCGATGCAACCAATATTCCCGTCAGCAAGACGGGCTCGGCCGCGCATTTCGAGGCCGAGGTCGCGTCGGACAACATCGTTTCGGTGATCAAGACCGGGGTTCCAGTCAGGGAATATGACGGCAGAGTGTATTGCTTCATCGAGGCCGGTTTTGATCGTGCCACGCACAACGCCTTCGATTACATCAACCTGCCGGAACTGAAGCCTCCTACAAAGTCGGTCCATTGGTTCAAGGTCGCGTACAACCAGATGTACTGGTCTACCGTGCGCGGTCTACTTTAAGGGCGACGCCATGAGCACCGACACGGAATTCGCGCCGGCTTCGGTTGCGGGTGAGCGCGGGGGCATTGCCCCACCCGTACTCGAGCAGCTCGCCGAGATAGCAATGCTCATCGGTTCCGCACGCGACGCGATGTCGGACGAAATGGTCACCCGGCTCGCCAGGGCCATCAGTGAAGGCGCCACGCTGCTTGATCGATTGACGCGCAACGAGGGGCTACTGCAGCTTCTCCGCGTGCTCGAGCGTCCGGAAGGTCAGCATCTGCTGATCGGATTATCCAAGGCGCTCGCCCTGATGGACCGACAAGTCGCGGCGGCACCGCCATCCAGTGGCGGCATTGCTGGTCTCTGGAAGCTCGCGCGCGAGCCGGGGGCGCAAGACGCCATTCGATTGCTTTCGATCCTCAGTCAATGCTGGGTTGAGAGCATGCGCGACGCTCGCTGAATCAGGGGAGCAGGTCGTAGGTGCGAAGCCCGTTGCGGGCGACGCTCGCGCGCGGCCAGTGCGGGTGGGCGAGCGTTTGGCGCAGATCCTCGCGACCGGCCTCCCACAGCGCCCGGACGGTGGCGCGCGAGAAATCGTAATCCTTCGCGACCGTCGAGAACGCCGTGCGCCGGTTGATCAGATGCACGATCGACACCTTGCGGCGTTGCGTGCGCTGCGCGAGGAGCTTCGCGTCGTCGTCGGCGGCGAGTCGCGCGGGGAGCTTGGCGAGCAGCCGGCGCAGCGCCTCGCGCTGAACGTCGTCTTGCTTGCCGCGGCTCGTCCCGAAGCGCGTCCGGCTCGAGTACTGAATGTCCTTCGAGCGCTCGAGCACTTCGTCGAGCGTCTGCGGCATCGCCCCCCGTGCGCTGAACAGATCGATCTGGAACACCAGCGCATCGAGGTCGCTGCGATCGTCGAGGACGTACCACAGCGGGATGTTCGACGTGAGGCCGCCGTCCCAGTACCACGCATCGCCGATCCTGATCGGGGGAAACCCGGGCGGCAGCGCTCCGCTCGCCATGATGTGCTGTGGGCTGAACTCGACGTCGCCCTGAGCGTTGTCGAAGTAGACTGAATTGCCCGACTCGATGTCGGCGGCGCCGATCGAAAGCCGCGTCGCACCCGAGTTGATGAGATCGAAATCGATCAGTTCGCCGAGCGTCTTGGCGAGCGGCGACGTATCGTAGACCGATAGGGCCGCGACCTCGCCGTGCGGCATCAGCATCGGCGGCGGAATGCGCGGGACGAAGAAGCCGGGCACGCCAAAGGTCGCGATCGCCGTCGTGCTGAGGCGGCTGAATGCGACCCGCAGCGGATCGAATTCGTGCGGCGGGAGGTAGGTGATGCCCGAGGACACGAGCTCCCAGAAGGAGTGCAGGCGCTCGATGCGGTGCTCAGGCCGGTTGCCCGCGATCAACGCCGCGTTGATCGCGCCGATCGACACCCCAGTCACCCAGTCCGGCGCCAGTCCGCGCGTGTGGAGCTCCTCGTAGACCCCCGCCTGGTACGCGCCGAGTGCACCCCCTCCCTGCAGGACGAGGACGGTGTGACGGCGTTTCGGAACGTGGGTGTGCGTGCGGCGGGCCATGACTGTTTCGCGCCAATTCTACCGCCTCGCCTGCAGCACGGCCGCGCTCCGCGCGACGCAGTATCGTCACGACGCCGCGTCGGGGAGCGGTGGGGATGCGGCGGCGCGCGAGTTCGACCGCGGGGGGCCGAGGGAGTGGGGAACGGTGACGCGCTCTACACCGGCTGCGTTCCGCAGCCGAACTCGCGCGTCACCATTCCCCACTCCCTGCCTCCACGATCGGAGTAGAGCGCGACGGTGCATCCCCGCTGCCAGAACCCGCGCGGCGCATCGCCAAAATCGGACCCGGCGCTACGCAAGACGCGCCTCGGCGCGGGCGCGGATCTCGTCGAGCGTCGCGTCCATCGTCAGTGCCTGCGGATCGAGCCGCACGTGGACCAGTGCCGCCGTGCCGGCTGCCAACGAGCGCTCGAAGGCGGGCGCGAAGTCGTCGGTGCGAAGGACGGTCTCGCCGTGCGCGCCGTACGCGCGCGCCAGGGCGGCGAAATCGGGGTTGCGCAGGCTGGTTCCCGACACGCGGCCCGGATAGCTGCGCTCCTGGTGCATGCGAATCGTTCCGTACATTCCATTGTCGATGACGACAAATACGATCGGCAGCGCGTACTGGACTGCCGTCGCAAGCTCCTGGCCGTTCATCAGGAAGCAGCCGTCGCCGCTCCACGATATGACCTGGCGCTGCGGATGGGCGAGTTTGGCTGCGACGGCAGCCGGGACACCGTAGCCCATCGAGCCCGAATACGGCGCGAGCTGGCCGCGATAGCCGCGATAGCGGAACACGCGGTGCATCCACGTTGCGAAGTTGCCCGCGCCGCTGGCGACGATCACGTCGTCGTCGAGCCGTTCGTCGAGCCAGCGAACGATCCGCCACAGGTCGACGTCTCCGGCGACGGGGCGCGGGGAGCGCCACGCCTCATACTCGGTATGGGCCGCCGCGGCCGACGCAGACGCGTCCGGTTCGACCGGCCGTGCGGACTTCGCGTCGATCGCCGAAAGAAATGCGCCCGGCGTCGCGAGGATCGCGAGGCGCGGCTGGTAAACGCGGCCGAGCTCGTCGCTACCGGGGTGAACGTGGATCAGCGCCTGCTTCGGCACCGGGACGTCGAGCAGCGTATAGCCGGCGGTCACCGTCTCGCCGAGCTTCTCGCCGAGTGTCAGAAGAACGTCGGCGTCTCGCACCCGCGCAGCGAGGCGCGGATTGATGCCAACGCCGACATCGCCCGCGTAGTTCGGATGCCGGTTGTCGAAGAGGTCCTGGTGCCTGAACGCGCAGGCGACGGGAAGGTCCGCCGTCTCGGCAAAGCGGGCCAGCGTCGCGCAGGCGGCAGCGTTCCAGCCGCTTCCGCCGACGAGCACCAGCGGTCGCTTCGCCCCCCGCAGCAACCGCGCGGCCTCGGCAAGGTCCTCACGCGCCGGCGTCACCGCGACGCTCTCGACGTAAGGCGGATCGGCGCACTCTGCAGTGGCTGCGAGCACGTCCTCCGGAAGCGCCAGCACGACCGGCCCGGGCCGGCCGGACATCGCGACACGATAGGCGTGGGCGAAGTACTCGGGGATCCTCTCGACGCGATCGATGTGTGCGGCCCATTTGGCGCTCGCCCCGTACATGCGCCGGTAGTCGATCTCCTGGAACGCCTCGCGGTCGGTCTCGCCGGTGCCGACGTGGCCGACCAGGACGATCATCGGCGTCGCGTCCTGGCTGGCCGTATGGATGCCGATGGCGGCGTTGGAGGCGCCTGGGCCACGGGTGACGAAGGCGAGACCGGGGCGGCCGGTGAGCTTGCCGAACGCCTCGGCCATGTACGACGCGCCACCTTCGTGGCGGCAGATCACGAACGTGAGACGCGGCGCCGCATCGTAGAGTGCGTCGAGCGCGGCGAGGTAGCTCTCGCCTGGCACCCCGAAGACGTGCGTCGCGCGCTGCGCGACAAGGCTCGCGACGACGAGCTCTCCGCCGGTCCGAATGGCCATCATCACTCCATGCAAGATCCTGCAGTGATTCTACGTGACCGCGTGCCGAGGCCCTATAATCGCGGCGACCCGTGACCCCCGGACGCTGAACGATGCCCCTCGACGGGCTTCTCGACGACGCATTGCTGTTCGCCGCCGGCGCGCTGGTGCTGGTGCTGGTATCGATGTTCTTCGCGTCGCACCGCCGTCGCGGACTGGTGCCGATGCTGGTCGTCGTCGCAGTCGGCGTCGCCGGACTTTGGACGATCGACCGCTACGGGCAGTTGATCCATGCGGCGACGCTGCCGGCAATCGTGCGCGAAGCGGCGCTCGCGCTGGTCGCCATCGGCGTGATCCAGATCGTCGTGCGCTTCACGTTTCAGACCGTGCTCGCGCGGCGGGGCATTCCGCGCATCCTCGACGAGTTCGTCATTGCGCTCGCGCTGATCGGCTATGCGATCTACCGGCTGAACGCCGTCGGCGTCAACCTCGCCGGGCTCATCACGACGTCGGCGGTGCTGACCGGCGCGCTCGCGTTCTCGGCACAGTCGACGCTCGGCAACCTGTGGGGAGGCATCGCGCTGCAACTCGAGAAGACGTGCCGCGTCGGTGACTGGGTGCGCATCGAGAACCTCACCGGGCAGGTGGTCAGCATCCGCTGGCGATCGATGGCGATCGCGACGCCGACGCACGAGACGATCGTGATCCCGAACCAGATGCTGATGAACAACCGCGTCACGGTCGTCGCCCGCCACGGCGAAGAGCGGACAGGCTGGCTGCGCTTCGTCGAGTTCCAGGTCGTGTTCGCGCACTCGCCGGAGAGCGTCGTAGCGGTGATCGAGAAGGCGCTCGCCAAGGCCGACATCCCCTTCGTCGGCCGCGACCGCTTGCCCGAGGTCGTCTGCCAGGACTATCGCGACAACGGCATCCAGTACGCGGTCGTGTACGAACTGACCGACGTCTCGCGCTACTGGAGCGCCGATTCGTACATCCGCGTCCATGTCTACGCGGCGCTTGCGCGCGCGGGCTTTAGGATCCCGTTCCCGCACCGCGTCGTCGAGATGCGCCAGGACGAGCGGATCGAAAACGCCGAGCGCGAGATCGAGCACCGCCGGGGGGCGCTCGCGACGATGAATCTGTTCGCTTCGCTCACCGACGACGAGCGTGCGACGCTGGCGCGGGCGCTGACCACCGAGCTTTACGCAGGAGGCGACACCGTGTTCCTGACCGGTGAGCCCGGCGACTCGCTCTATCTGCTCGCGTCGGGACGCGTCGACATCGTCGGCACCGATCCCGCTGGAGCGCCACACCGCTTCGCGACGCTCGCGGCACCTGCGTACTTCGGCGAAGGCGGGCTTCTCCTCGGCCAGCCGCGCGGCGCGACGGTGATCGCGAGCGGCGAAGCCCGTTGCTATCGCCTCGACAAGGCCGACTTCGACCGCATCGTCCGGGCGCGGCCGGCGCTGGTGGAAAAGCTCGCGGCGGTCCTCACCGAGCGCCAGGCGGAAAACGACGCGACGCTGCAGGCGCTCGACGCCGACGCGCGCAAGGCGCGCGCCGCCGGGCGTACCGCCGACTTCATGCGGCGGATGCAGCAGTTCTTCGGCCTATGAGCCTTTCACGCATCGCCGCAGCGCTTTTGTGCACCGTATCGTTCGCCGGGGGCATCGTTCCGGCGGTCGCGGCCGCCGACGGAATCGTCGTCACGCAGATCGAGACCACGAGCGGGAAACCCGGCATCGCCGGAAGCGAGGAGATCGCGGTCGACGGCGCGACCGGCAAGTTCGTGTGGAGAACGATGCTGGGCGAAGGCAAGGTCCCGCCCCCGAACAAGGACGCGGTGCCGATGATCAGGGACGGCGTCGTCTACACGGGTAGCCCGGTCACCAACACCGCCTACGCGCTCGACGTGAAGAGCGGCGCCATCCTGTGGAGCCGGAAGTTGTCGCGAATGAAGGCGGCACCGACTGTCGAAGGCGACCACGTCTTCTTCCCGGTCGCCAACGGCACCATCTATGCGCTCGATCGCAAGTCAGGCGAAATCGTCAATGCCTACCAGTCGGGCAACGGGGGCTTCGGCCCGCAGAACGGCGTCATCGTCAATCACACGATGTACATCGGAACGAATTACGGCTGGGTGTACGCGATTCCGACCAGCGACCTGATCACTTCGAAATCCGCGCGCTGAGCAGTCGCGCTTCCGTGGTCGCCGCGCAGGCGATGCTGCCGTCGGTGCGCCTGCCTACCCGGTCAACGACCGTGGATCAGGCTCTCGCGCGTCAGCAGAAACACGCTCTCGTCTGACGATGCGGTCTCGAGCCAGACAAACGCCATCCGCGGGAACGCCGCTTCGAGCGCGTTCCGGTGATGCCCGATCTCGACCAGCAACACGCCTCCCTGATTGAGGAAGCGCGGTGCCTGCGCGACGATCGTGCGCACGGCGTCGAGGCCATCGTCGCCGCCGGCGAGCGCCAGCTGGGGTTCGTGCCGGTACTCGGGAGGAAGCGACGCCATCGCGAGCGCCGACACGTAGGGCGGATTGCTGACGATGAGGTCGTAGGACTTCGCCGGTAGATTGGCGAAGAGATCCGAGCGGATGAGATTGACGCGCCCGTCGAGACCGTAGTCGGCGACGTTGCGCTGCGCGACCGCGAGCGCGTCCGACGAGAGATCGGCCGCGTCGATGTCGGCCTTTGGAAACGCGTGCGCGAGCAGGATCGCGAGGCAACCCGATCCGGTGCACAAATCGAGCACGTTCTGCACGGCGTCGGGGTCCGGGACGTACGGCGCGAGCCCGTCCGGAAGGAGCTCGGCGACGAACGAGCGCGGCACGATCACCCGCGGATCGACGTGAAAGCGGAACGCGCCCAGCCAGGCTTCGCCTGTGAGGTAGGCCGCCGGGATGCGTTCGTCGACGCGCCTCGCGAGTACCGCACCGACCTCGGCGCGCTCGCCGGCCGTCAGGCGCGCGTCGAGGAATGCGTCGAGACGGTCGTGCGGCAGGTGCAGCGTGTGGAGGAGCAGGTAAATCGCCTCATCCCACGCCGTGGCGAAACCGTGCCCGAACGCGAGGCCCGCGCGGCTGAAGCGCGACACCGCGTAGCGCAGCCAGTCGCGAAGCGTTTCGAGCTCGGGCGCGGCTGCGGGCATCAGTGTTCCGGTCCCAGCAGGCGCTCGAGCAGGCGCCGATAGATCGCCGCGAGGGTCTCGAGATCGGCAGCCTTCACCCGCTCGTCGATCTTGTGAATCGTCGCATTCACCGGCCCGATCTCGAGCACCTCGGGGCAGATCCGCGCGAGGTAGCGCCCGTCGGAGGTGCCGCCCGCGCACGACAGCACGGGAGTGACACCGGCGAGCTCGCGAATTGTCGTGGAGGCGAGCTCGACGAGCCGGCCCCGGCGCGTATAAAAAGGCTCACCGTGCGCGGTCCACGCGATCTCGTAGTCGAGGCCGTGCCGGTCGAGGACCGCAGCGAGCCGCGACGCGAGCCCGTCGCGCGTCGACACCGGCGCGTAGCGGAAATTGAACATCGCCTCGAGCCGTCCGGGGATCACGTTGCCGGCTCCGGTACCCGCGTGCAGGTTGGACACCTGGAACGTCGTCGGCGGGAAATGCTCGTTGCCGTCGTCCCAGCGCATCGCGGCGAGCTCGGCCAGCGCCGGGGCGACTTCGTGGATCGGATTCCTCGCGAGCTGCGGATAGGCGACGTGCCCCTGCACGCCGTTGACGGCGAGCGTTCCCGACAGCGTCCCGCGCCGCCCGTTCTTGACGACGTCGCCCAGCGTCGCTTCGGACGACGGCTCACCGACGATGCAGTAGTCGATTACGGTGCCTGCGGCCTGCAGACGCTCGACGATGCGCAAGGTCCCGTCGACCGACGAGCCTTCCTCGTCGGATGTGATTGCGAGCGCAATCGACCCGCGATGTGCCGGATGTGCGGCGACGAGGCCCTCGACCGCGGTGACGAATGCCGCGACCGATCCCTTCATGTCGGCAGCGCCGCGCCCGTACAGGTATCCGTCGCGCACGACCGGGGCGAATGGGTCGCTCGACCACGCATCGCGCGGACCCGGCGGCACTACGTCGGTGTGACCGGCGAGGCAGACGAGTGGCCGTGAACTGCCGCGCCGCGCCCACAGGTTGGTGACGCCCTGGTCGACGTGCGGGTCGAACGAAAAGCCGAGCGGGGCGAGCCGCTCACGGATCAGCGCCTGGCAGCCGGCATCGTCGGGAGTGATCGACCGACGCGCGATCAGCGCGACGGCGAGATCGAGCGTCGGCGCGCGATCGGAGTGCATCCGATCATGGTAGCAGAGGGGTCCGCTCCGCAGCCGCGGCGGCCACGACGAACGTCAGTCGGCGTGACCGAGGTACTCGGGATTGATCGCAACCTGCGCGAAATCGGCCCCCGAGCGGCGACTTTCGGACGCGGGCTGAGGCGCTTCGCTCTGGACGCGCGCGCCTGGCGTGTTCTGGTTGATCAGCCACGCGAGGTTGGTCGGCGAGTCCGACGCGGTCATCGCCTCGTCGTAGCTGATGCGCCCATCGAGATAGAGGCGTGAGAGCGCCTGCTCGAAGGTCTGCGAGCCGGGGTAGAGCGACTGCTCCATCGCCTCCTTGATCTGCGTGAACTCGCCGTTCTTGATGAGCTCGGCGATCAGCGACGTATTGAGCAGAATCTCGACGGCGGGTTGCTGCAGGCCGTCGACGTTGCGCAGGAGCCGCTGCGACACGATCGCGCGCAGCCCGATCGACAGGTCGGACAGCACTGCCGCCCGCGCGTCGTGGGAGAACATGTTGATGATCCGCGACAGCGCGTGGTAGCTGTTGTTGGCGTGAATCGTCGACAGGCAGAGGTGCCCGGTCAGCGTGTGCAGAAGCGCCGACTGCATCGTCTCCTTGTCGCGGATCTCGCCGATCATGATGAGATCGGGTGCCTCGCGCAGCGCGTTCTCCAGCGCCCTCTGGTAGCCAAGCGTGTCGATGCCGATCTCGCGCTGGTTGACGATGCTCTGCCGGTGCTCGAACAGGTACTCGATCGGGTCCTCGATCGTGAGGATGTGCCCGGTGCGGTTGGTGTTGCGGTGATCGATCATCGCCGCGAGCGTCGTCGACTTGCCCGAGCCGGTCGCGCCGGCGACCAGCACCAGCCCGCGCTTGGCCATCACGAGATCGAGCAGGACCGGGGGCAGGTGCAGCGCCTCGAAAGGCGGGATGCTGCTGCGCACGTAGCGAATGACCAGCGAGATCGAGCCGCGCTGCCTGAAGATGTTGATCCGGAAGTTGCCGACTGCGCGGTCGAGGTGCGAGATGTTCATCTCGCGCTCGTTCTCGAACTCGCGCGCCTGCTCCTTCGTCATCAGGTCGTAGGCGATGCGCCGCACGGTCTCGACGTCCATCTTCTGAGTCGAGACCGCGCTGACCACGCCGTTGACCTTCAGGCTGATCGGCGCCCCGCACGAAAGGTAGAGGTCGGACGCCTCCCGGTCGTGCATCAGCTTGAACAATCGGTCGAGATACATGCCGTCCTTTCCGGGCTAGAATCACGCCTCGTCGCGCAGCGGCTGCGCCGCCCATGATGATGTCATGGCACCCCGCCTGCCGCCAGCCGCATCCCGAGCCGCCGGTCGGTCGATCACGGAGCGTCCGGCGGCTGTCGCGCTACCTCGCCACGCATCGTTGCTGCAAACCAATCACGCTATGAAGCAAGTTTCATGCTCGCGATCATCGGTGGCACCGGGCTGACCAGGCTCTCCAGCCTCGCCGTCGCGCATCGCGAGGTCGTGCGTACACCCTACGGCGAACCATCCGCGGCGCTCGTGCTGGGCAAGCTCGCCGGGCACGATGCGATCTTCCTCGCGCGCCACGGCCACGGGCACACGATCCCGCCGCATCGCGTCAACTACCGCGCCAATCTGTGGGCATTGAAGCAGGCGGGCGCGACCGCAGTCCTCGCTGTCGCATCGGTTGGCGCGATCCGCGGTGCCGGCCCGGGCGATCTCGTGCTGCCCCACCAGGTCATCGACTACACGTGGGGTCGGGTGCAGACGTTCTTCGACGGCAACGGCGCCCAGGTCGTCCACACCGACTTCACGCATCCGTACGACGCGGATCTGCGCGCTGCCTGCCTCGCCGCGGCGAACCAGGCGGGGATCGCGCTCGCCGACGGCGGCGTCTACGCGGCAGTCAACGGACCGCGCCTCGAGACTGCGGCCGAGATCGACCGGATGGAGCGCGACGGCGCCACCGTCGTCGGCATGACCGGGATGCCCGAGGCCGGGCTCGCGCGCGAGATCGGGCTCCGCTATGCGGCGGTCTGCGTGGTGGTCAACCATGCCGCGGGCCGCGGCGACAGTGCGACGCGCATCTCGCTCGAAGGCATCGCGCGCGTCCTCGAAACCGGAATGGATCGCGTACGCTCGCTGATCGAGCACGCGATCGCGGGCATCGCGCATGCCGCCCCGTAAGTCCGCCTGATGGTTCGCGACATCCTGCGCATGGGCGATCCGCGGCTCCTCGAGCGCTCGCGCGAGGTGATGCCCGGCGACTGGCCGGCACTCGCGACGCTGCTCGCCGACATGCGCGAGACGATGCGCGCGCGGGATGGAGCGGGCCTGGCGGCGCCGCAGATCGGCGTCCGCCTGCGCGTCGTGATCTTCGGCGTCGAACGCAACGCGCGCTACCCCGACGCGGAGCCGGTTCCGTGGACCGAGCTCGTCAATCCGGTGATCACGCCGCTCGACACGGCGATCGAAGAAGGCTGGGAGGGCTGTCTCTCGGTACCCGGGCTGCGCGGCGTCGTGCCACGCCATGCGCATATCCGCTATCGCGGACTCGATCCGCAGGGCCGGGTGATCGAGCGCGAGGCGAGTGGATTCCACGCACGCGTCGTGCAGCACGAATGCGATCATCTCGACGGCATCCTCTACCCGATGCGCATGCGCGACCTCGCGCGGCTCGGATTCACCGACGTCCTCTTCCCGGACAGCGCCGTCATCGACGAGTAGGCGCCGATGAAGCGGAACCGGCGCGGCGGCGCCCGTCTATACTTGCCACATATCCGCGTCGCGGAGTGAAAGGTGCCCATCGATGAGCGCGATCCCGGTCGGGGCGCGGGGCTCGTACACGCTGGCCGTGCTGCCCGAGCACCTCGCCAACCGCTTCAAGGACACCTCGCTGCCTCCGGTGCTGGCGACTCCGGTGATGATCATGGCGATGGAGAACGCCGCGCTCAACGCGATCAAGCCGTACCTCGACGCCGGCGAGAGCGCGGTGGGCACGCGAGTCGATGTTCGCCATCTCGCGGCGACTCCGGTGGGACGACGCGTCGTCGCAACCGCCGAGGTCACCGCAACCCGGGGTCGCGAGATCGAGTTCGACGTGCACGCGGCGGACGGCGACGAGGTGATCGGCCGCGGCACGCACGGGCGCGTCATCATCGATCTCGCGCGGTTCGCCGGGCACCTCGCCGCAAAGTCCGCGCCCGCTGCGGGTGAGCGGTGAGCCGCCGGGACGCCGATCTCGGCAACGCCGATCCGGCGGCCGTACGCGCGCCTAGATTCTGAGTTCCTCGAAGAGCGCGGTCTCCAGACGGAGCAGCGCCTGCTCGTCGTGCAGGCGCGCGCCGCCGATCAGAAACACGTCCTCGGCACGCTCGCCGAGCGTGTTGATTCGCGCGCTCACCACGTCGACGTTGGCTTGCGCGAGGATCCACGCGATCCGCGCGAGCAGTCCCGGGCGGTCACCGGCGACGATCTCGAGGATGAAGTGAGTTCCCTTGTCGTCGGGGAAGATCTGCACCTCGGGCGTCAGCGGGAAATGGCGGAGCTGGCGCGATACGCGCCCGGTCTCCGGGGGTCCGAAAGCTGCGGCCGGCGCGAGGGCGCGAGCGAGCTCGTACTCGACATACTGGATCGTTTCGCGATACGACGCGGCGGGATTGGCTGGGTCGTGTACGGTGAAGCTGTCGAGCACGAAGCCGTGCCGCGTCGTGTGGATCCTCGCGTCGAGAATCGACAGGCCGGCGCGGCCGAAGAAGGCACAGGCGCGCGCGAAGAGCGCCTTTTCGTCGGGGAGGTAGATCAACGCCTGCAGGGCGGCACCGTCACCGTAGAGGCGCGCCTTGACGACCGGATCGCGCCGCTCGACGCGCCACCACAGATGGCGCGCGTGCCAGGCGATCTCGTCCGCCGCGTGCCGCTGGAAATAGGTGATGTCGAGCTCTCGCCAGAGACGATCCTCGGCGCGTTCGGGAACCGCGTAGAGGCGCAAGAGCCGGCGCGCCTCGCGCTGGCGCAAGTCGATACTGTCGGCAAGCGTCGGCGGTGCGCCTACGGTGTCGGAAAGCCGCGCGCGCGTCGCGCGGAAGAGCTCCTCGAGGAGCCTTCCCTTCCACGCGTTCCATACGATGGGGCTCGTCCCGCGGATGTCGGCGACGGTGAGCAGATAGAGTGCGACGAGCCGCCGCTCGGTGCCGACGACGCGCGCGAAGCGCTCGATTACCTCGGGGTCGGTGATGTCCTGCTTCTGCGCAGTCCCCGACATCGTCAGGTGCTCGGCAACCAGCCACACGACGAGCGCGGTGTCGTCGGCGTGCAATCGATGCTGCGCGCAGAAGCGCTTCGCCTCGCGTGCGCCGAGCGACGAGTGGTCGCCACCGCGGCCCTTCGCGATGTCGTGGAACAGCCCCGCGAGGTAGAGCACCTCGGGCCGCTCGAAGTCGGTGATGAGCCGCGAGCAGAGCGGGTACTCGTGCGCGTGCTGCGCCTCGGTGAACCGGCGCAAATTGCGGATCACCATCAGGATGTGCTCGTCGACCGTGTAGACGTGGAACAGGTCGTGCTGCATCTGTCCGACGATCCGTCCGAACGCCGGCAGATACTGGCCGAGAATCCCGTACAGGTTCATCCGCCGCAGGCCGTGGGTGAGCCCGTTACCGGTCTGGAACATCTGCAGGAAGCGCGCGCGGTTCACTGGGTCGCGCCTGAACGCCGCGTCGATGCGCCTGCGATTGCGCCACAGTGCACGCAACGTGCGCGCCGTCATCCCACGCAGGCCAGGGTGACGCTGGACGGCGAGTGCGGCGTCGAACATTGCGCCCGGCCGTGTCTCGAACAGCGCCTCGTCGCGCAAGTCCAGGAGCTCGTCGACGCGCTGGAAGTCGCGATCGATCGCCACCGGCGCGGTCGAATCCGGATAAAGATGCGCATGCAGATTCTGCATCAGCAGCGTGTTGACCTGGCGGACGACCTTCGTCGCGCGGTAGTAGCGCTGCATCAGGAGCTCGCTCGCGCGGCGCCCGGCACGGTCGCCGAGACCGAGCTCGTGCGCGAGCGCTGACTGGACGTCGAAAACGAGCCGATCCTCGCGGCGCTCCGCGAGGTAATGCAGCCGCACACGCAGCGCGCCGATCTCGCGCTCCTGTCGCGCGACCGCGCGCGCCTCGGCAGGCGTGATGAGGCCATGCCTGGCGAGCTCGTGCCAGGTGTGGCCGAGACCCGCCGCACGCGCGATCCAGAGCACGGTCTGCAGGTCGCGCAGCCCGCCGGGGCTCTCCTTGACGTTCGGCTCGAGGTTGTACGCCGCGTCGTCATAGCGCAGATGTCGCTGCTGCTGCTCGAGCGCCTTGGCCGCGTAGAACGCACGCACGTCGAGCGACGCGTCGAAGCTCTGCACGAACTCACCGTACAGGCGACGCGAGCCGGCGACGAGGCGGCGCTCGAGGAGGCTCGTGCGCACGGTGATGTCGGCGGCCGTCTCGGTCGCGCACTCGGCAACCGTGCGCACCGCGTGAGCGAGCTCGAGACCGACATCCCACAGCGCGGCGAGCAGCCGCTCGATCGCCGGCGCCAACGGGTGGATCGCCGCGGTCGCGGGCGGTACGAGAACGAGGACGTCGACGTCCGAGTGCGGATAGAGCTCGCCGCGCCCGTAGCCGCCCACTGCGACCAGCGCGCAGAGCGGATCGACGCCGCATTCGGACCACATGCCGGCGACGACGGCGTCGGTGAGTTTCGCGAGCTGCCGCAGCAGCGCCCCGGTATCGGCGCGTGCGAAGAACGCCGCGCGCGCGTTCTCGCGCCCCGCGCGCAGGACCTCTTTCCAGTGTTCGATGTGCGGCGCCGACTCCGGCGTCGGCGCGATGGCCGCTGTCGCCGAAACCGAGCTCACGACGCGTACCCGCTCAGGCTGGCGCGGGAGGCGGGGCTGGACTGCCGGCCGACAGCGTGAGGACCTCGACGCCGTCGCCGGTGACGAGCACCGTGTGCTCCCACTGCGCCGACAGCGAGTGATCGGCCGTCACGATCGTCCAGCCGTCCGCAAGTGCGCGGATCGCTGCCTTGCCGGCGTTGATCATCGGCTCGACGGTGAACACCATTCCCGACTTCAGCTCGAGGCCAGTGCCCGGGCGCCCGTAGTGCAGCACCTGCGGCTCCTCGTGGAAGTTCCGGCCGATGCCGTGACCGCAGAACTCGCGTACGACCGAGAAGCCGTGTCCCTCGGCGAAGCGCTGGATCGCGGCGCCGATGTCGCCGAGGTGCGCTCCCGGGCGCACGGCGCGAATGCCGCGCCACATCGCATCGTAAGTGATCTCGACCAGCCGGCGCGCCTGGATCGACGGCTTGCCGACGAAGAACATCCGGCTGGTGTCGCCGTGATAGCCGTCCTTGATCACCGTCACGTCGACGTTGATGATGTCGCCGTCCTTGAGCTTGCGATCGCCCGGAATGCCGTGGCAGACGACGTGGTTGACCGACGTGCAAAGCGACGCCGGGTACGGCGAGTACCCCGGCGGGGCGTAGTTCAGCGTGGCCGGGATGGTCTTCTGCACGTTGACCATGTAGTCGTGCGCCGCGCGGTCGATGTCACCGGTGGTGACGCCTGCGGTGATCATCGGCGCGAGAAAGTCGAGGAGCTCGCTGCCGAGGCGCCCGGCGACGCGCATACCCTCGACATCGGCCGGTGACTTGAGATCGACGGACATCGGCCTCAGTCCCGCAGGAGCTCGTTAATGCCGGTCTTCGCGCGCGTCTTCGCGTCGACACGCTTGACGATCACCGCGCAGTAGAGGCCGTGGCTGGCGTCGGCGGAAGGGAGGCTGCCGGCCACGACGACCGAACCCGACGGAACGCGCCCGTAGGTGACGCTCTTCGTCGCGCGATCGTAGATGCGTGTGCTCTGGCCGATGAAGACGCCCATGCCCAGCACCGAATTCTCCTCGACGATGACGCCTTCGACGATTTCCGAGCGCGCGCCGATGAAGCAGTTGTCCTCGATGATCGTCGGCGTGGCCTGGACCGGCTCCAGCACTCCGCCGATGCCCACCCCTCCCGACAGGTGGACGTTGCGGCCGATCTGCGCGCACGACCCGACGGTCGCCCAGGTGTCGACCATCGTCCCTTCGCCGACCCAGGCGCCAACGTTGACGTACGACGGCATCAGCACGACGTTCTTCGCGATGAACGCTCCGCGGCGCGCAACCGCGGGCGGCACGACGCGAACGCCCGCCTGCGCGAACGCGGCGTCGTCCCAGCGGGCGAACTTGGTCGGCAGCTTGTCGTAGAAGCGGAACGGAACCTGCGGACCGGCGAGCCCGATCGGAGCGCTGTCGGCGAGTCGAAATGACAGCAGCACCGCCTTCTTGATCCACTCGTGGGTGACCCACGCACCGTCGATCTTCTCCGCGACGCGCAGGCGTCCGGCATCGAGGCCGGCCACGACTGCTTCGACGGCTTCGCGCAGCGCGGCCGGCGCCGCGGCGGGCGTGAGCTCCGTGCGGGTCTCCCACGCGGCGTCGATGACCTGTTCGAGTTCGTGCATCGAGTTATCGGTAAAGCGGACGATTTATTCTACACGGGCGGCGCAGGCGACGATGCGCTCGACCGCCTCCGCGCAGTCGGCGAGTGACGCGACGAGTGCGATGCGGATGCGTCCGATGCCGGGATTGACGCCGGCGGCCTCGCGACCGAGAAAGCTCCCCGGAAGCACGAGTACATTCTCGTCGGCGTACAGCCTGCGCGCGAACTTCGCGTCGTCTCCGGGGGTCGCCGCCCACAGATAGAAGCCGGCATCGGGCACCGAGCAGGGCAGCGCGGCGGCGAGACGCGGAGTGAGCTGCGCGAACTTCGCGACATAGAGTGCTCGATTGGCGACGACGTGCACCTCGTCAGACCACGCGGCGATGCTCGCCTCCGCGACCGCCGCCGACATCGCCGAGCCGTGGTAGGTACGGTAGCGCAGGAATGCGTCGATCAGCTTCGCGTCGCCGGCGACGAATCCCGATCGAAGACCCGGTGCGTTCGAGCGCTTCGAGAGGCTGCCGAACACGACGAGCCGAGGATGGCCGACGCGCCCCAGCACGGCTGACGCGCCGAGCGCGCCGAGCGGCGGGCCGCTCTCGTCGACATAGATCTCCGAATAACACTCGTCGGAGGCGATCGCGAAGCCGTGGCGGTCGGAGAGCTCGAACAGGCGACGCCAGTCGTCGAGGCCGAGCACGTTTCCGGTCGGATTGTCGGGCGAGCACACGTACAGGAGCTGGGTCCGTCGCCAGACGTCGTCGGTGACTGCATCCCACCGATGGCGAAAGCGTTCCGCGGGATCGGCGTTCACGCAATGCGCCTCGACACCCGCGAGGAGCGCCGCGCCTTCGTAGATCTGGTAGAACGGATTGGGCACGACGACGACTGAGCCCGGCCGGCTCGGATCGGCGACGACCTGGGCGAACGCGAACAGCGCCTCGCGGCTGCCCAGCACCGGCAGCACCTCGGTCTCGGAGTCGATCCGCGCCGGAGGGTGCCGGCGCACGAGCCACCCGGCGATGGTCTCGCGAAGACGCGACGCACCACGCGTCGTGGGATAATTCGCCAGTCCGGTCGCCGCACCGCGCGCGAGCGCCTCGATGATGAACGGAGGCGTCGGATGCCGCGGCTCGCCGATCGACAGGTTGATCGGCGTCTTCCCCGCGGCGGGCGCAACGCCCGCATGGAGCGCGCGCAGGCGCTCGAACGGGTAGGGTTGCAATCGCTGCAGCAGCGGATTCACGCCGGGGTCGGGATACGCAATGGCAGAGGCGCGCGATTATAGCGATCGGCCGGGCCTGCGGGCCGCAGGCGCCGTGGCGACGCTTTTCGCCGGAGCGTTGCTCGCGGCGGTCATCGCGTGGTGGGTGTGGCAGTTGTTCGGACCGAAACCCGTGCAGATCGCATCGCGTGCGCCCGCCGATCCGGTCGCGACGCTGCTCGCATCGGGCATCTTCGGCGGCAACACCGGCGGCGACGCCGCGACCGACGCTTCGCCGGCGGCACCCGCAGGCGACGCGCAGTTGCTCGGGATCGTCGCCGGCGACGACGGCCGCGGCTACGCGCTCTTTCGCGTGGGCTCGACGACGAAGCTCGTCGGGGTCGGCGATGCGATCACGGGTTCGGCGACCCTCGTCTCGCTGACGCCGCAGTCGGTCACCGTCCGCGAGGATGGGCGCGAACGCAGCGTGCCGCTGTGGCCGCGCAGACGGCCGGCCGCGCAGGGCAATTCATCGGCGACGCGAAACTCGCAGCAGGTGACGAGCGCCGCAGCGGCGCCGACGTTGGCGTGCGCGCCGCCGCCGGGCTTCACCGGGCCGGTGATCCGCCTCAACGCCGAGCTCCTCGGGGGCCTCGCCGGGCAGCCCGCCGCGTGGAGCACGTTGCTCGCCGGCTCGCCCGATGGGCTCGTCGTGCGCGCGAATGGCGGCTATGCCGCGATGCTCGGACTCACCGCGGGCGATCGCATCGAGCAGGCGAACGGCATCGCGCTGCATTCGCCCGACGACGTCGCGAGCGCCGTGCTGCGCCCGCTCACCGAGAACCAGGGCGTGCGCTTGCGCGGCGAGCACGACGGCAAAGAGCGCGAGCTGTGGATCGCCAGCGCGAACTGCGCCGGCTGAGCGCCGACGCCGGGCGAGACGAAGCGCGACCCCGCGCGCTCCGCGTCAAGGGGTGCCGGGCAGCCAGTCGAGCAGATCGAGCGGGTGGTCGATCGAGCCCGTTGCGGGCCAACTCGCCGGATCGGTGCCGCCGCCGAGGTACCCGTAGCCGGCGACGATCGTCGCCATCCCGGCGGCGTTGCCGGCGGTGACGTCGCGCAGATCGTCGCCGACGTAGACGCACAGGCCGGCCGGCACGCCGAGCGCCGCGGCAGCGTGCAGCAGCGGCTCCGGGTGCGGCTTCGGGTGCGAAGCGGTATCCCCCGACACGACGGTCGCCGCGCGCGCGGAGAGTCCGAGCGCGGCGACCACCGGCGTCGTGAAGCGCGTCGCCTTGTTGGTGACGATGCCCCAAGGCAATTGGCGCGCATCGAGCGCTGCGAGAAGCTCGGGCACGCCGTCGAAAAGCCGCGTGCACCGCGCGAGCCCGATCGCGTAGTTGGCGAGGAACTCGTCGCGAAGCAGCGGGTAGTCCGGGTCGTCGGGAGCGACCCCCATGCCCGATCCCAGCAGGCCGCGCGCGCCGGCCGAGGCATGCGGGCGCAGCGACTCGACGGCGACCGGCGCGAGGCCGCGGCGCTCGCGCATCGTGTTGACGGCGAACGCGAGATCGCCGGCGGAATCCGCGAGCGTTCCGTCGAGGTCGAACAGCACGGCCGACACCGCGAGCCGCTGCGTCCTAGGCGTCATCGCCGCCCGCCCGCCGAAACGCAGCGAGATAGTTGACCGATGCGTCGGAATCGAGCCGGTAGCGCCGCGAGACCGGGTTGTACACAAGACCCGTCATTGCGATCGGGTCGAGGGCGGCGCGGCGCGCATGTGCGGCGAGCTCGGACGGACGCAGGAAGCGAGACCAGTCGTGCGTCCCGCGCGGCAGCAGCCGCAGCAGATATTCGGCGCCGAGGATTGCGAACGCGTACGATTTCGGATTGCGGTTGATCGTCGAGAACACGACGCAGCCACCCGGTCGCGCGAGCCTCGCGCAGGCGTCGATCGTCGATGCGGGGTCGGGCACGTGCTCGAGGAGCTCGAGGCAGGTCACGACGTCGAATGCCTGCGGGAGCTCTCGTGCGAGCTCCTCGGCGCCGACGCATCGATAATCGACTCGCGCGCCCGATTCGAGCTGGTGCAACCGCGCAACGCCGATTGCCTTCTCCGAGAGGTCGATGCCCGTCGCCTCGGCGCCGCGCACTGCCATCGCTTCGGTCAGCAGACCGCCGCCGCAGCCGACGTCGAGCGCGCGCCGCCCGGCCAGGCCGCCGGCGATGCCGTCGATCCACGCGACGCGCAGCGGATTGATGTCGTGCAGCGGCTTGAACTCGCTCTCGGGATCCCACCAGCGATGCGCGAGCGCGGAAAACTTGGCGAGCTCGGCGGGGTCGGCGTTACCGGGGGCGGTGGCAGCCGGAGCGACGTGGGCAGGAGCGGGAGATGGTCGATTCACGTCGAGTGGGTTGTTGCGTCGGACGTTCGATCAGCGCAGCCGAGACTGCCAGCTTCGCGCACGCGCCGCAACCGCCCCGCGATCGACGGTGGTGAGGACACCGCGATCGACCAGGTGACGACCGGCGACCCAGACGTCGGAGACGTGCTCGCGCCCCGCAGCGTGAACGAGATGGGCGCGCGGGTCGAACACGGGTAGCGTTTCCGGATCGCCGAGGCGCACGGCGACGACGTCGGCCGCCTTGCCGACTTCGAGCGATCCGATCGAGCGGTCGAGTCCGAGCGCGCGAGCGCCGCCGAGCGTGGCCATGTGCAGGAGCGTCGCCGCGGGCAGCGCAGCCGCGTCGCCCGACACGACCTTCGCGAGCAGGCCGGCGAGGCGCATCTCCGAAAAGAGGTCGAGGCGGTTGTTCGACGCCGCGCCGTCGGTGCCGAGCGCGACGTTCACACCGCGATCGAGCATCGCCGCGACCGGAGCGACGCCGCTCGCGAGCTTCATGTTCGATGCCGGACAGTGAACGACGTGACAGCCCTGTCTGGCGAGCAGTTCGATCCCCGCGGAATCGACGTGAACGCAGTGGATCGCGATGAAGCCGGGACCGGTGGCACCGAGGCGATCGAGTCGCGCGAGCGGAGTCTCGCCGGTCGCCACGAGCGATTTTTCGACTTCGAGCCTCGTCTCGTTGACGTGCGTCTGAATCGGCAGGTCGAGCTGGCGCGCATAGGTGACGATCGTTCCCCAGGTCCGGTCGCCGACCGTGTACGGCGCGTGCGGCGCAAGCGCAAAGACGAGGAGCGCCGAATGCTTCCATCGATCGCGCGCCTCGAAGCCGCGTTGCAGGCAGCCTTCGGCGTCGGGCGCCCATGCGGTGGCGAAGTCGAGCACCGGCAATCCGAGCATCGCGCGCATTCCGGCGGCGTCGCACGCGGCGGCCGTCGCGTCGGGAAAGAAATACATGTCGTTGAAGCAGGTCACGCCGCCGCACAGCATCTCGGCCACTGCGAGCTCGACGCCGTCACGGACGAACTCGGCGCTGACGTAGCGCGCCTCGAGCGGCCAGATGTAGCGCTCGAGCCAGGTGTCGAGCGGCAGGTCGTCAGCGACACCGCGCAGCAGCGTCATTGCCGCATGCGTATGCGCGTTGACGAGCCCCGGGATCAGCACATGCTCGTCGCAGGCGACGCGCGCAGCGGCTGCGAACGCGACGTCCGCGTCGTGCTGGGGGCAGAGCGCGACGATGCGGCCATCGTCGACGATGAGCGCGTGACGCTCGAGAACGCCGCCCGGCTCGACGGCGATCACCCAGCGCGCGTCGATGCGCAGGTCGATCTCGCGTGGAGGCCGGTTCATCGCAGGGTCGATCGGATCGTGGCGCTTCGCCGCAGTACGCGACCGCGCCGACCGAGTTTAGCAGGCAGCACAACAAAAAGCCCCGCACGAGGCGGGGCTTGATGTACGGCGGGCTGCGGCGTTCAGTGCATGACCGCTTCGCCCTTGACTTCGATCTCGACGCGACGATCCGGCGCGTAGCACGCGACCCGCTCCTTGAAGTTCTTCTGGTGGCAGATCACGTTCGGCAGCGGTTGCGTCTTACCCATGCCGAGCGTTTCGATCTTGTCCTTCGCCACGCCCTTGCTGACGAGGTAGTCGCGCACGGCATCGGCGCGGCGCTCGGACAGCTTCTGGTTGTACTTCTGCGTGCCGATCGGGTCGGTGTGACCGGTCACGAGCACGAGCTCGAGCTTCTCGACGTTAGCCAACTTCGAGAGAATCTCGCTGTCGATCGCGGCCTTGCCTTCAGGCTTCAGCACCGCCTTGTCGAAGTCGAACAGCGCCTTCGACGCCAGCGTGATCTTCTGCACCTTCGGCGCGGCGGCGGCGGGCGCCGGGGCTGCGGGCGCGGGAGCCGGGGCAGCAGCGGCGACGGGCGCGGGCTTGGGAACGAGATCGGGATCGCACGCGGCGATCGCCATCTTCGGCGTCCAATATCCGGTCCTCCAGCACAGGTTGCCCTCGTCGCCGTAGGTGCCGCTCTTCACGACGTTATTGTCCTTGTTGCCCCAGCTGTCGATGACGTAGGCGCAGTCCTTCGCGTCGCAACCCGCGGTGCCCGGCACGAAACCCCTGGACGCGGCGTTTGCTTGCGTGGCAACGCTGCCGAGGAGCGCCGCAGCGAGCACCCCCGCGGCAACCCCGGAGATAAGACGTCGAGTCATTTGTTCCACCCCTTTGACTTGGTTTTGAACCGGTTTCTTTCGGAGGCAACGACTTGGCGTGCAGCGCTAACTAGCTGACGCGCCGAATCCTTTCTGCTGCGCTTGACTATACCACGCTGGATTTGGCCCCAGCAAAGAAATCCCCCCCGCGCCGACAGCGCCGGTTCCGACTGTAGCAGCGATACAACGGCGTGCTAAAATTGCGTATTTTCAACGTCTTCCCGACGCTTCTCGCGACGATCCCCGCACCGGATACCGGCCGGCCGGGCGCCGTCCGCGGTGAAAAGTGCGCCCCCAGGCACACTTTTGCCGAAGTTGCGTTCCACCCGCCCGCGTACGCAAGGAATCATCCCGATCCATGGAGCAGTTTGCCAAAGAAACCCTGCCAGTAAGCATCGAAGCCGAGATGCGCCATTCGTACCTCGATTACGCGATGAGCGTGATCGTCGGCCGCGCACTCCCCGACGTCCGTGACGGCCTGAAGCCGGTGCACCGCCGCGTGCTCTACGCGATGCACGAAGCGAACATGGTCTACAACCGGTCGTACGTCAAATGCGCAAGGGTCGTCGGCGATGTGATGGGGCGCTTCCACCCCCACGGCGACCTCGCCATCTACGACACGCTGGTGCGCATGGCGCAGGAGTTCTCGCTGCGCTACCCGCTGATCGACGGCCAGGGCAACTTCGGGTCGGTCGACGGCGACAACCCGGCGGCGATGCGCTACACGGAATGCCGCCTCGAGCGGATCGCGAACGAGCTCACCGCCGACATCGACAAGGAAACCGTCGATTTCGCGCCGAATTACGACGGCAAGGAACAAGAGCCGACGGTGCTTCCGTCGCGGCTGCCGAACCTGCTCGTCAACGGTGCGTCGGGCATCGCCGTCGGCATGGCGACCAACATCCCGCCGCACAACCTCTCCGAGGTGATCGCCGGAGCGCTCGCGCTGCTCGCCCGCCCCGAGCTCACCGTCGACGAGCTGATGGAGCACATTCCCGCGCCCGATTTCCCTACCGCCGGAATCATCTACGGCATCGAAGGCGTGCGCGAGGGCTACCGCACCGGACGCGGACGCGTGGTGATCCGCGCGCGAACGCACTTCGAGGATCTCGACAAAGGCAACCGGCAGGCGATCATCGTCGACGAGATCCCCTACCAGGTGAACAAGGCCAATCTGCTGACGCGCATCGGCGAGCTCGTGCGCGACAAGAAGATCGACGGCATCTCGGATCTGCGCGACGAGTCGGACAAGTCGGGCATGCGGGTGGTCATCGAGTTGAAGCGCGGCGAAGTTCCCGAGATCGTCCAGAACAACCTGTTCAAGCTGACCCAGCTGCAGGACAGCTTCGGCATGAACATGGTGGCGCTGGTCGACGGTCAGCCGCGCCTGCTCGACCTCCGGCAGTTCCTGCAGCATTTCCTCGCGCACCGACGCGAGGTGGTGCTGCGGCGCACGCACCACGAGCTGCGCAAGGCGCGCGAACGCGGCCACGTACTCGAGGGTCTCGCCGTCGCGCTCTCCAACGTCGACGAGATCATCGCACTCATCAAGGCGTCGCCGTCGCCTTCCGAAGCGCGCACCGCGCTGCTCGCGCGCACGTGGCGCTCGACGCTCGTCGAGCAGATGCTCGTGCGCGCCACCGCCGGCGCCGCGCGCCCCGAAGGCCTTCCGCCAGGGCTCGGCTGGCAGGGCGCAGCGTTGGGCTACCGGCTCTCGGAAACCCAGGCGCAGGCAATCCTCGATCTGCGCCTGCAGCGGCTGACCGGCCTCGAGCAGGACAAGATCACCGCGGACTATCGCGACGTGATGACGTTGATCGACGACCTCGGCGACATCCTCGCGAAGCCGACGCGCGTGACGAGCATCATCAACGACGAGCTCGTCGCGATCCGCGCGCAGTTCGGCGACGCACGCCGAAGCGAGGTCGTCGCGCAGGCTGACGACCTCTCCGTCGAGGACCTGATCGCACCCGAGGACATGGTGGTGACGCTGTCGCACGGCGGCTACATGAAGGCGCAGCCCGTCGGCGAATACCGGGCCCAGCGCCGCGGCGGGCGCGGCAAGCAGGCGACAGCGACGAAGGAAGACGATTTCGTCGACCAGATGTTCATCGCCAACACGCACGACTTCATCCTCTGCTTCTCCAATCGCGGACGTGTCTACTGGCTCAAGGTCTACAGTGTTCCGCGCGGCCAGCGCGCCTCTCGCGGCAAACCGATCGTCAACCTGGTGCCGCTCGTCGACAACGAGAAGATCACCGCCATCCTGCCGATCAAGGAGTTCGCCAACGGGCATTACGTGCTGATGGCGACGGCGATGGGTACGGTGAAGAAGACGCCGGTCGCCGATTTCTCGCGGCCGCGCCCGTCCGGGATCATCGCCGTCGACCTCGCCGACGGAGACCGGCTGATCGGCGTCGCGCTCACCGACGGCAAGCACGACGTGATGCTGTTCAGCTCCAGCGGCAAGGCAGTCCGCTTCGACGAGAACGACGTGCGCTCGATGGGTCGCAACGCGCACGGCGTGCGCGGAATGATGCTCGACAAGGCGCAGCGGGTGATCGCGATGCTGGTTGCCGAGGACGAATCGCAGTCGGTGCTGACTGCCACCGAGAACGGCTTCGGCAAGCGTACGCCGATCGTCGAGTACACGCGCCACGCGCGCGGCACCAAGGGCATGATCGCGATCCAGCAATCGGAGCGCAACGGGCAGGTCGTCGGCGCCGCGCTGGTGCGCGACGACGACGAGGTGATGCTGATTTCGACCGGCGGGGTGCTGATCCGCACCGCCGTCGCGTCGATCCGCGAGATGGGCCGCTCGACGCAGGGGGTGCGCCTCATCAACCTCGACGAAGGCGAGAAGCTCGCCGGACTCGAGCGCGTCGCAGAGCCCGACGGCGGCGACGAGTGAGCGCCGGAGCACCTTGACCCGCCGCGTGTGGAACTTCAGCGCCGGACCGGCGATGCTGCCGGAACCGGTACTGCTTCGCGCACAGGCGGAACTCCTCGACTGGCACGGGCGCGGGATGTCGGCGATGGAGATGAGCCATCGCAGCGACGATTTCGGCGCGATCGTCGACAAGGCCGAGCGCGATCTGCGCACGCTGCTCGCCATTCCCGACGGCTACCGCGTGCTGTTCCTGCAGGGCGGTGCGCTCGCGCAGAACGCGGCCATACCGCTGAATCTCCTCCGAGAAGGCGGCGTTGCCGATTACATCGACAGCGGGCACTGGGCGCAGAAATCGATCGCCGAAGCGCGCAAGTACGGCACCGTCAACGTGGCCGGATCGTCTGCCGCCGAAGGCTACACGTCGGTCCCTGCGGTTTCGTCGTGGCGGCGCTCGCCCGGCGCCAGCTACCTGCACATCACGAGCAACGAGACGATTGCGGGCGTCGAGTGGTTCGACTTCCCCGACACCGGGAGCACGCCACTCGTCGCTGATGCATCGTCGCACCTGCTGTCGCGGCCGCTCGACGTCGCGCGCTTCGGCCTGATCTATGCCGGCGCGCAGAAGAACATCGGCCCGGCGGGGCTCACGCTGGTGATCGTCCGCGAAGATCTGCTCGGACACGCGCGTACTGCGTGCCCGTCGGTGCTCGATTACACGGTGCAGGCCGGGGCCGGTTCGATGTTCAACACGCCGCCGACCTTCGGCATCTACCTCGCTGGCCTGACGTTCGAATGGCTGCTCGAAGGGGGCGGGCTCGCGGCAATCGAGCGCCTGAACACCGCCAAGGCGGCCGCCCTCTACAATGAGATCGACCGCAGCGGTTTCTACCGCAACCCGGTCGCCCGATCCGACCGCTCGCGAATGAATGTGCCGTTCTTCCTGTCCGACCCGCGGCTCGACGCCGACTTCCTCGCCGGCGCGCGCGAGCGCGGCCTCGTTCAGTTGAAAGGGCACCGCGCCGTCGGCGGCATGCGCGCATCGATCTACAACGCGATGCCGCTGGCCGGCGTGACCGAGCTCGTCGACTGGATGCGCGAATTCGAGCGCAGGCATGGCTGAGCCGCCGGCCGGCCCGCCTGCCGCCGCGCCGGCCGGGCGCAGCGACTCAGAGGCGCTGCTGCGCGCGCACCGTGACGCAATCGACGCGATCGACCGCGAGATCCTCGCGCGGTTGAACGAGCGCGCAACCCACGCGCGCGCGATCGGTGGACTGAAGGCCGACAGCGGGGGCCCGGCGTGGCGCCCCGAGCGCGAGGCCGAAGTGCTCGCAAGGCTCACCGCAGGCAACCCGGGCCCGCTGACGGACGAGCAGGTCGTCGGCGTGTTCCGCCGCGTGATGTCCGCGTGCCTCGCGCTCGAGCAGAGGCTGCGCATCGCCTACCTCGGTCCGGCCGGAACATTCAGCCACGCGGCGGTGCTGCGCCAGTTCGGCGAGCATGTCGACGCGCTGCCCTGCGTGACGATCGACGAGATCTTTCGCGTCGGCGAGGGAGGGCGCGCCGATTATGCCGTGGTGCCGGTCGAGAACTCGACCGAGGGCGCGGTCGGCCGTACGCTCGATCTGATGTGCACGACGGAACTTTCGATCTGCGGCGAGATCAAGCTGCGGGTGCAGCAGAATCTGCTGTCGAACGCCGCCGCGCTCGACGGTGTCTTTCGCGTGTACTCGCACCCGCAATCACTCGCGCAATGCTCGCAGTGGCTCGCGCGCCGGCTCCCGGCCGCTCAGTGCGTGCCGGTTTCGAGCAACGCCGAGGCTGCGCGCGTCGCCGCGGGCGAGGAAGGGGCCGCGGCGATCGCCGGCGAAGTGGCCGCGTCGATCTACGGCCTCACGGTGCTCGCCTCGCATATCGAGGACGAGCCGAACAATTCGACGCGCTTCTGGGTGCTCGGCCGACAGAGCGTGCCGGCATCGGGCCACGACAAGACCTCGCTCGTGATGTCGGCGCCGAACCGGCCCGGTGCGGTGCATGCGCTGCTCGCGCCGTTCGCCACCCACGGCGTGTCGATGACGCGCTTCGAATCGCGCCCGGCGCGAACCGGCCTGTGGGAGTATCTGTTCTTCGTCGATCTCGCCGGGCATCGCGACGATCCCCCGGTTGCGGCGGCGCTGCGCGAGCTCGCGACGGCGGCCCCGTTTTTGCGCCTGCTGGGCTCGTACCCGGCGGCGCCGGCCTGATTACGATGTCTTCGATCACCAGCGACTACCACGACGTTCCCGCGATCCACCGCGCGCCCGAGTACGTCCGCGCGATCGCCCCCTACGTCGGCGGCAAGCCGATCGAAGAGCTTGCGCGCGAGCTTCGCCTCGACCCGGCATCGATCGTCAAGCTCGCGTCGAACGAGAATCCTCGCGGCCCGGGCCGCGAGGCGCGCGAGGCGATCGCCCGCGCTGCCGCCGAGCTGCAGCGCTATCCGGACGGCAACGGCTACGCGCTGAAGCAGGCGCTCGCCCGGCGCCATTCGCACTCGATCGACGAAATCGTTCTCGGCAACGGCAGCAACGACGTGCTCGAGCTCGTCGCGCAGGCGTTCCTGCGGCCCGGCGACGAGACCGTTTATTCGCGCCATGCCTTCATCGTCTACGCGCTCGCGACGCAGGCGCGCGGCGCGCGCGGGGTCGAGGTCCCGGCGCGCGAGTACGGTCACGACCTCGCTGCGATGCGCGACGCGATCACGCCCAGGACGCGCATCGTGTTCATCGCGAACCCGAACAATCCCACCGGCACCTGGCTCGCCGCCGAGGCGGTCGAAGCCTTCGTCGCGGCGGTCCCGCGCGACGTCATCGTCGTCGTCGACGAGGCGTACGACGACTACCTCGAACCCGCGCAGCAATCACCGGCGATCGGCTGGATCGGTCGCCGTCCGCACCTCGTCGTCACGCGAACGTTCTCGAAGGCCTTCGGCCTCGCCGGGCTGCGCATCGGCTACGGCGTGATGGACGCTGAGGTGGCGGCACTGCTCAACCGCGTCAGGCAGCCGTTCAACGTGAGCGCGCTCGCACAGGCCGCTGCGCTCGCCGCGCTCGCCGACACCGCGTACGTCGAGGAGAGCAGGCGCATCAATCGTGAGGGGCTGCGATCGTTCGAGGACGGGTTCGCGTCGCTCGGACTCGAATGGCTGCCGTCGCGCGGCAACTTCGTGCTCGTCCGGGTTGGCGACGCCATGCGTGTCTATCAAGCCCTGCTCGAGCGCGGCGTCATCGTCCGTCCGGTCGCCAACTACGGCCTGCCAGAATGGTTGCGCATCACCGTCGGCATCCCGGCGGAGAATGCGCGTTTGCTTGTCGCGCTGGGCGAGGCGCTGGCCGCGGCGCGCGGGTGCGCCGATGGCTGAGCTCGTCGTCGTCGGCGCCGGCCTGATCGGCACTTCCTGCGCGCTCGCGCTGCGTGCATCGGGCGTCACGGGGCGGATCGTCGGCGTGGGCCGTTCGCGCCCCAATCTCGATGCCGCGCGTACGCGCGGGGCGATCGACTGCGGCTATTTGTTCGACGAGCCCTGGTCGTCCGAGCTCGCCGGCGCGCGCATCGTGCTGGTCGCGGTGCCGATGGCGCAGAACCGCAGCGTGTTCGCCGCACTCGCACCGGCGCTCGATCCGCGGTCGGTCGTCGTCGACGCCGGCAGTACGAAGCAGGACGTGATCGTCGCGGCGCGTGCGACGCTCGGCGTGCATCTGCCCCGCTTCGTTCCGTCGCATCCGATCGCCGGCAGCGAGCGCTCCGGCGCGGAGGCGGCGAGCGCCGCGCTCTATGTCGGCAGGCAGGTGATCGTGACGCCTCTGCCGGAGACCGATCCCGCGGCATTGCGCCTAGCCAGGGAGTTCTGGACAGCGTGCGGCGCGCGGGTCGCAAGCCTCGATGCCGCGCGCCACGACCGCATCTTCGCCGCGGTGTCGCACTTGCCGCACCTGCTTGCGTTCCTGCTCGTCGACGAGATCGCCTCGCGACCGGACAGCACCGAGTACCTCGCGAACGCCGGCGGTGGCTTCCGCGATTTCACCCGCATTGCGGCGAGCTCGCCCGAGATGTGGCGCGACATCGCGCTCGCCAACCGCGATGCGCTCGAATCGGAGATCGACGTGTTCCGGCAGGCGCTCGATGCGCTGTCGCTGTCCATTGCTCACGGCGACGGCGTCGCGATCGAAGCGCTGCTCGAGCGAGCGGCGAACGTGCGCCGCAGCTGGGGCGAGTCGGGCGTCGGCGCGATCGAGGGCGTGCCGGCGATCTAGCGATGGCGGACGCGCTGGAGCTCGCGCCGCTCGCGCGCGCACGCGGCACGATCGCGCTCCCGGGCTCGAAGAGCATCAGCAATCGCGCGCTCCTGCTCGCTGCGCTTGCGCGCGGCACGACGCGGCTCACCGGGGTTCTCGAAGCCGACGACACCGCGCGAATGATCGAGGCGCTCCGCGTGCTCGGCGTGCGGCCCGAGCGCGACGCCGGCGCGGGAGCCTGGACCATCGTCGGTGCCGCCGGGCGTATTCCAGTCGATCGCGCCACGCTGCTGCTCGGCAACGCCGGGACCGCCGTGAGGTCGCTCACCGCGGTGCTCGCGATGCAAGGCGGCGACTACACGATCGACGGTGTCGCGCGCATGCGCGAGCGGCCGATCGGCGATCTCGTCGACGCGCTGCGGGCGGCGGGCTGCACGATTCGTTACCTCGGCCGCGGCGGCTATCCGCCGCTCGCCATCGGTACGCCCGGGGGCCGTGCGGGCGGCACGATCGCCATCCGCGGCGATGTGTCGAGCCAGTTCGTATCGGCCCTCCTGATGGCACTCCCGCTCGCCGCCGGAGCTGACCTGCGTGCAACGTCGGTGCGGCTCGCAAGTCCTCTGGTGTCGCGCCCCTACGTCGACATCACGACGCGGCTGATGGCTCGCTTCGGCGTCGACGTGCGCGGCGACGGCGAGGCAGGCTGGACGATCGACGCGGGTGCGCACTACGCGAGTCCGGGCGCGTTCGCCGTCGAAGGCGACGCCTCGGCGGCATCGTACTTTCTCGCCGCAGGGGCGCTGGGCGGCGGTCCGGTACGGGTCACCGGTGTCGGCAGCGACTCGGTGCAGGGTGACGTCGCGTTCGCGCAGGTGCTTGCCGCCCAGGGCGCCAACGTGACTGCGGGGCCGGACTGGATCGAGGCGAGCACGGGGCGCAAGCTCGCCGGCGGCACGATCGATTGCCTCGCCATTCCCGACGCCGCGATGACCCTTGCCGTCGCTGCGCTCTATGCGGCGGCACCGACCCGCCTCACCGGGATCGGAAGCTGGCGGGTCAAGGAGACCGATCGGATCGCCGCGATGGCGGCCGAGCTCAGCAAGGTCGGCGCCCGCGTCGCGACCGGACCCGACTGGATCGAGATCGCGCCGCCGCCGGCGCTCGCACCGGCGGCGATCGACACCTGGGACGATCACCGGATCGCGATGTCGTTCGCACTCGCGGCCTTCGGCGGCGCAGCGATCACGATCAACGACCCCGAATGCGTGCGCAAGACCTATCCCGAGTTCTTTCGCGACTTCGCCTCGGTCACTTCCGCTCGTGCGACAGCCAGCCCGCCGGCCGTCGTCCCGGTAATCGCCATCGACGGGCCGGCGGCGTCGGGGAAGGGGACGATCGCATGGCAGGTCGCGCAGGCACTGGGCTTCCACTACCTCGACAGCGGCGCGCTCTACCGGCTCGTCGCGCTGGCCGCGATCGAGCAGGCGATCGACCCCGGCGACGCCACGCGCCTCGCCGGGGCGGCAGCCCGGCTCGCCGCGCGCTTCGATGGCACCCGCATCGCCGTCGGGGAACGCGACGTGACCGAGCTCCTGCGCGACGAAGCAGTCTCGGCGATGGCTTCACGCGTCGCCGTCCACCCCGAGGTGCGCCGGGCGCTTCTTGCCCGTCAGCGAGCGTTCCGCCGCGCCCCGGGCCTCGTCGCCGAAGGGCGTGACATGGGCACCGTTGTGTTCCCCGATGCGGCGCTCAAGCTTTTCCTCACGGCGAGCGCCGAAGCGCGTGCGGAGCGTCGCTATAAGCAGTTGATCGAAAAAGGAATATCGATTACAATTCCGGACCTTTTGCGCGACATCCGTGAGCGCGACCGGCGTGATTCGACGCGGGCGGCAGCCCCCCTGGTGGCGGCCGCCGACGCGGTGACCTTCGATACCACCGGGATGTCGATCGACGCGGTGACGGCTGCGGTTCTCGCGCTCCATGCGAGTCGCGCACGCAGCGCCGACGATGGCGTGTCGCGCAACGGGTAGCGAGCAGCGAGCACCGGCGGTTCGGGCGTCGTGCGCGAACGGCCGGTTTTTTCCACCTTCTGCCCGCCGACGGAGAGACACCGGGTTCTCGCCGGAGGCGGCGTAGTGATACAGGATCCAACCCAGATGGCCATCGCCACGCAAAGCAGCACCGCAGCCCCTGCCGCGGAGAACTTCGCCGCGCTGTTCGAAGAATCGCTCGCCCGCCAGGAAATGCGGCAGGGCGAATTGATCACCGCCGAGGTGGTCCGCGTCGATTACAACATCGTCGTCGTCAACGCCGGCTTGAAGTCGGAGAGCTTCATCCCGATCGAGGAATTCAAGAACGATAGCGGCGGCGTCGACGTCAAGCCTGGCGACTTCGTCACCGTGGCGATCGAAAGCCTCGAGAACGGCTACGGCGAAACACGCCTGTCGCGCGACAAGGCGAAGCGCCTCAAGGCCTGGCACGACCTCGAGGCCTCGATGGAGCAGGGCTCGGTGGTGCAGGGCTACGTCACCGGAAAGGTGAAGGGCGGCCTCACCGTGATGATCAACGGCATCCGCGCGTTCCTGCCGGGGTCGCTGGTCGACATCCGTCCGGTCAAGGACACGACGCCCTACGAAGGCAAGCAGCTCGACTTCAAGGTCATCAAGCTCGATCGCAAGCGCAACAATGTCGTGGTGTCGCGCCGCGCGGTGCTCGAGGAGAGCCTCGGCGAGGAGCGCGAGAAGCTGCTGGCGACATTGTCCGAGGGCGCGATCGTCAAGGGCATCGTCAAGAACATCACCGACTACGGCGCGTTCGTCGACCTCGGCGGCATCGACGGGCTCCTGCACATCACCGACCTCGCCTGGCGGCGCGTCAAGCATCCGTCCGAGGTGCTCGCCGTCGGCGACGAGGTGACTGCCAAGGTGCTGAAGTTCGACCAGGAGAAGAACCGCGTGTCGCTTGGCCTGAAGCAGCTCGGCGACGATCCGTGGGTCGGGCTCGCGCGGCGCTACCCGCCCGGAACGCGCCTGTTCGGCAAGGTCACCAACATCACCGACTACGGCGCGTTCGTCGAGATCGAGTCGGGGATCGAGGGTCTCGTCCACGTGTCCGAAATGGACTGGACCAACAAGAACATCCACCCGACCAAGGTCGTGCAGCTCGGCGACGAGGTCGAGGTGATGATTCTCGAGATCGACGAGGACCGCCGGCGCATCTCGCTCGGGATGAAGCAGTGCATGGCCAATCCCTGGGACGAGTTCGCGATGAACTACAAGAAGGGCGACAAGGTCTCCGGGCAGATCAAGTCGATCACCGACTTCGGCGTTTTCGTCGGGCTTCCCGGCGGGATCGACGGCCTCGTGCACCTCTCCGACCTGTCGTGGGCGATTGCTGGCGAGCAGGCGGTGCGCGACTACAAGAAGGGTCAGGAAGTCGAGGCGATGGTGCTCGCGATCGACGTCGAGCGCGAGCGCATCTCGCTCGGCATCAAGCAGCTCGAGGGCGATCCGTTCACCAACTTCGTCGCCACCCACGACAAGGGCAGCATCGTCGCCGGGAGCGTGAAGAGTCTCGACCCCAAGGGCGCGGTAATCACGCTCGCCGCGGAGATCGAGGGATACCTGCGCGCGTCCGAAGTCTCGCGCGACCGCGTCGAGGACATCCGCACGCGGCTGAAGGAAGGCGACGCGGTCACGGCGATGATCATCAACATCGATCGCAAGAACCGCGCGATCAACCTGTCGATCAAGGCGAAGGACAATGCCGACGAAACCGAGGCGATGCAGCGGATGAGTGCCGAGAGCGCGGGCGCCAACACCGGTACGACCAACCTCGGCGCGCTCCTCAAGGCGAAGCTCGACAACAAGAACAACGGCTGACCACGGAAGGCAGGCCATGACCAAATCGGAGCTGATCGACCGTCTGGCCGCGCAGTTTCCGCAATTGGTTGCGAAGGACGCCGAGCTTGCGGTGAAGATGGTGCTCGATGCGATGGCCGAGAGCCTCGCGAAGGGTGCGCGCATCGAGATCCGCGGGTTCGGAAGCTTCGGCCTCAACCACCGGCCACCGCGTACCGGGCGCAACCCGAAGTCGGGCGAGAAGGTGCAGGTACCCGAGAAGTTCGTCCCGCACTTCAAGGCGGGGAAGGAGCTGCGCGAGCGCGTCGACTTCGACGCCGACCGGAGCTGAGCGGCGTACTCCATGGGCGTTTTGCGCTGGATCGTCACCGCGATCGTCTTCATCGCGCTGCTGTTCGTCTCGCTGCAGAACTCGCAGCCGGTGACGGTCACGCTGCTGTCGTTCTACAGCTGGCAGGCGCCGCTCGTGTTCGTGATCCTGATCGCGTTTGCCGCCGGCGTCGCGCTCGGGCTCCTTTCGGCGGCAATCAAAGTCGCGCGCCTGAAGCGCCAGCTCGCGCGCCTGCGGCGCGAGCACGCCGGCGCGATGCGCAGCGCGCCGCAGCAGCCTCCGGCGGCAGCGACGGTCTCCGCGTCCGAGTTCGCGTCCAGGTTACCGGGCGAGTAGGCGGCGCGCGATCGCGCAGCGAACTTCCGGACGATGGACTTCCAGCTCTGGTGGCTGCTGCCGGTTCCGGCGCTGTTCTTCGCGCTCGGCTGGATCGCCGCGCGCATCGACATCAAACACCTCCTGCACGAGTCGCGCGCGCTGCCGCTATCGTATTTCCGCGGCCTCAACTTCCTCCTGAACGAGCAGCCCGACAAGGCGATCGAGTCGTTCATCGAGGTGGTCAAGGTCGATCCGCAGACGATCGACCTGCACTTCGCGCTGGGTTCGCTGTTCCGCCGCCAGGGTGAGACCGACCGCGCGATCCGCATGCATCAGAACCTGCTCGACCGGCCATCGCTGCCCGCCGACAAGCGCACGATGGCGAACTACGAGCTCGCGCAGGACTTCCATCGCGCCGGACTCCTCGACCGCGCCGAGACGCTGTTCACGAAGCTCGACGGCACGCCGTTCGAGCACTCGGCACTTTCGCACCTGATCTCGATCTACGAGACCGAGAAGGACTGGCCGAAGGCGATCGCCGCGACGCAGCGGATGGAGATGCTGGCGAAGCAGCCGTACTACCGCGAAATCGCGCAGTACCACTGCGAGCTCGCGCAGACGGCACTCGTCAGGCCCGACCGCGCGACCGTGCTGGCCGAGGTCGAACGTGCGCTCGTCGCCCACCGCGGCTGCACGCGGGCGAATCTGATCGCCGGCGACCTCGCGCGCCAGGAAGGCGACCTGCCGGGCGCAATCGCGGCGTGGCAGCGAATCGAGTCGCAGAACCCGGCGTTCCTCGCGCTTGCCGCCGACCGCTTCGCCGAGGCGTTCCGCGCGTCGCGCGACCTGCCGTCGGGGATCAGGCTGCTGCGCAGCTATCAGCAGCAATACCCATCGCTCGACGTCCTCAATGCGCTGTTCGCGCTGGTCATCGAGCACGAGGGCGCAACCGCGGCCGCGGCACTCGTCACCGACGAGCTCGCGAAGAATCCGACGCTGATCGGACTCGACCGCCTCCTCGAAGCCCAGCTCCTGTCGGCGCCAGCCGAACGGCGCCGCGATCTCGAGCTCGTCAAAGGGCTCGTTGCGCAGCACATCAAGCGGCTCGGCTTCTACAAGTGCGAGCATTGCGGCTTCCGGGCGCGCCAGTACTACTGGCGCTGCCCCGGCTGCCAGAAGTGGGAGAGCTATTCGCCACGCCGCACGGAGATGCCCGATGGTTACGCCTGAACCCGCCGCCCCGCGGGTGATCGTCGCGCTGGACTTTGCCGACGCGGAGTCCGCGCTCTCTCTCGCCACGAGACTCGACCCGCGCCGCTGCGCGGTCAAGATCGGCAAGGAGCTCATCGTTGCTGCGGGCCCGCAAGTCGTGCGCGAGCTCGTCGGACGTGGCTTCCGCCTCTTCCTCGACCTCAAGTTCCACGACATTCCGAACACCGTCGCCGGCGCCTGCGCCGCGGCGGCGCGCCTCGGTGTATGGATGCTCGACGTTCACGCGGCCGGCGGCAGGGCGATGCTCATCGCCGCCCGCGAAGCCGTCGCTGCCGCTGCCGCTGCCGAAGGCTTTCCCCGGCCGCTCCTCGTCGCGGTGACGGTGCTGACGAGCCTCGACGCGAAGGCCCTCGCCGAGACCGGCGTCACGGACACGCCGGCGCGCCAGGCACTGCGGCTCGCCCGCCTCGCGCGCGACTGCGGCCTCGACGGCGTCGTGTGTTCGGCGCAGGAGGCGCCCGAGCTTCGCGCGGCGCTCGGCGAGTCTTTCGCGCTGGTGACGCCGGGTATCCGCCCCGCCGGCGCCGAAGCGGCGGACCAGGCGCGCGTCGTGACGCCCGCCGACGCGATCGCGCGCGGCGCCGACTACCTGGTGATCGGCCGCCCGATTACCGGCGCGCCCGACCCGCTCGCGGCGCTTGCGGCGATCGAAGCGTCGCTCGGAGCGCCGCGATGAAGATCACGATGATCGGAACCGGCTACGTCGGTCTCGTCACCGGGACCTGCCTCGCAGAGGTCGGCAACGACGTGCTCTGCCTCGACGTCGACACGCGCAAGATCGACATGCTGCGAAGCGGCGGCGTGCCGATCCACGAGCCTGGCCTCGAGCCGATGATCCGCCGCAACGTCGCCGCCGGGCGCCTCGCGTTCACCACCGACGTCGATGCCGCCGTCGGACACGCCGCCGTCCAGTTCATTGCCGTCGGTACACCACCCGACGAAGACGGCAGCGCCGACATGCAGTACGTGCTCCAGGCGGCGCGCAACATCGGGCGGCGCATGGTCGAATGGACGCTCGTCGTCGACAAGTCGACGGTGCCCGTCGGCACCGCCGACCGCGTGCGCGAGACGATCGCCGCCGAGCTCACTGCACGCGGCGTCGACGTGCCGTTCGCCGTCGCGTCGAATCCAGAATTCCTGAAGGAGGGTGCGGCGATTGACGATTTCATGCGTCCGGATCGCGTCGTCGTCGGGGCCGACGACGAGCGCGCAATCGCGACGCTACGCATGATCTACGCACCGTTCCAGCGCAGCCACGAGCGGCTCCTCGTGATGGATGTGCGCTCGGCCGAGCTCACCAAGTATGCGGCGAACGCAATGCTCGCGACGCGCATCTCGTTCATGAACGAGCTCGCCAACCTCGCCGACCGCCTCGGTGCCGATATCGAGGCGGTGCGCCAGGGCATCGGCTCCGATCCGCGCATCGGCTGGCACTTCCTCTACCCGGGCGCCGGATATGGAGGGAGCTGCTTCCCGAAAGACGTGAAGGCACTCCGTCACACGGCCGAGCGCCACGGCATGCCGCTGCGCATCCTCTCCGCGGTCGAGGAGGCGAACGAGGTGCAGAAGGAGGTGCTGGTCGGGAAGATCGTCGCGACGTTCGGCGCCGACCTCACCGGCCGCCGCTTCGCGGTTTGGGGGCTCGCGTTCAAGCCCGATACCGACGATGTGCGCGAGGCACCCTCCCGCACGATCATCGCGTCGCTGCTGCAGCGAGGAGCTTCGGTGTGCGCGTGGGACCCGGTCGCGATCGGCGAAGCGCGGCGCGCCTTCGGTGCGCTTCCAGGGCTCGATTACGCTGCCAATCCGCTCGACGCCTGCGCCGGCGCCGACGCGCTCGTCGTCGTCACCGAGTGGAAGGAGTTCCGCAGCCCCGATTTCTCCATGCTGCGCCGCCTGCTGAAAGAGCCCGTGATTTTCGACGGGCGCAATCTCTACGACCCTTCTGCGGTACGCGCAGCGGGGTTCCACTACCACGCGATCGGGCGGCGATGACATGAAAGCCGGGTTTGCGCGCTGGCGCAGTCGGGTGGCGAGCGCGCGCGTGCTCGTCGTCGGCGACGTGATGCTCGACCGCTACTGGTTCGGCGACGTCGAGCGCATCTCGCCCGAGGCACCGGTTCCGGTCGTCAGGATCGCACGCGCCGAGGAGCGACCCGGCGGTGCTGCCAACGTCGCGCGCAACGTCACGGCACTCGGCGCGTCCGCCGATCTCATCAGCGCGACCGGCGACGACGAGCCCGCCGATGCGCTGCTGCGCATGCTCGCCGCAGAGAACGTGACCGCATCGTTTCTGCGCGACGCGGCGCTGACCACCACCGTCAAGCTTCGTGTCGTCGGGCGCCAGCAACAGCTCCTGCGAATCGACTTCGAGCGTCCGCCGCCGCGCGAGCTCCTTGCCGCCAAACTCGCAGATTTCGATGCGCTGCTCGGACCGGCCGGAGCGGTCGTGCTGTCCGATTACGGCAAGGGCGGGCTCGCCCACATCGCGACGATGATCGAGCGTGCGCGTGCCGCAGGAAAGCCCGTGCTGGTCGATCCGAAGGGCGACGACTGGGGCGAATACCGCGGCGCGACACTGGTGACGCCCAACCGCGCCGAGCTCGCGCAGGTCGCCGG
>Ga0157370_10000849_pt1 | contig 38757 bp, 38 predicted proteins | sample C35metaG_FD_113463 | JGI IMG/M metagenome (GOLD analysis project Ga0157370, IMG submission 113463) | Corn rhizosphere microbial communities from Kellogg Biological Station, Michigan, USA - C3-5 metaG | ecosystem: Host-associated > Plants > Roots > Rhizosphere > Soil | place: USA: Michigan... | reverse complement strand
CGGTGGTGGCGGCTCCGGCGGTGGCGGCTCCGGCGGTGGCGGCTCCGGTGGTGGCGGCTCCGGTGGGCACGGCGGTGGCGGCTCCGGTGGGCACGGCGGTGGTGGCTCCGGCGGTGGCTCCGGCGGCTCGGGTGGCGGCTCAGGCGGGCACGGTGGTGGCTCCGGGGGTGCCGGCTCGGGCGGCTCTGGGGGACACGGCGGCTCCGGCGGTGGTTGCGGCTGCGGTGGCGGAAGTGGCCACGGCTCGGGTGGCGGGAACGGCTCTGGAGGCAACGGCCATGGCTCCGGCGGTGGGAACGGCAACGGCGGCGGCGGCCACGGCCACTAAGCGCACCGGCATCGACTTCCCACACGCGTGCGAACGACCGCATGCGTGTGGGGCGCAGAAGCCTTTAACCGTCGCAGCCGATGAACCGATTCACCCCTACGATCTTCGCTCAACCGATATCAGCACACCACATTCCTGACACGTCCGAGCGGCGCGGGTTCTCGCTTCACGGCGGCCGCTCACACCAATCGTATCCCCCGATTGCTCAGTTCGCGGACCGGGCGGCATCCGTCTCAAAAATGCGCCGTCGCCGGCGACTTCGTCAGCAAAAATCTCATTCCAGAAGTGTCCGCGAGCGCACCGACGAGCATCGCGCACCATGGAGCCAGTCAGCACACCGCGGGGGTGCCCCCCGCTCACAACATCTCTAGCGGCACGCTTTTTCGCGGCGGTTTGAACTCCCTATCGATCGCCGCGCGTTCGTGCTCGGTGAGCTCGACCTCGAGCGCTCGACGGTTCGCATGCACGTGTTCGACGCTGCCTGCCTTCGGAATCGCGCAGACACCCGAGCGTGCGAGGACCCACGCGAGCGCAACTTGAACGGCTGACAGCCCGCGCGTCCGCGCGATCTCGTCGAGCACCGAGCGCTTCGGCAAACGCATGTGATCGATCGGGCTATAGGCCATCGCCGGCATCTTGCGCGCCTTCATCCAAGGCAGCAACGCGAACTCAGGCCCGCGACGCGCCACGTTGTAGAGAATTTGATTGATCGCGCATGCCTGCCCGCCGGCGTCGAGTAACGCGTTCATATCATCGACGTCGAAATTGCTCACGCCCCAGTGGCGAATCTTCCCATCGCGGCGCAACGCTTCGAATCCTTCGACGGTCTCCTCGAGCGGGATGCCGCCGCGCCAATGCAACAAATACAGATCGAGCCGATCGGTTTTCAATCGCTTCAGACTCGCCTCGCATGAGGCGACGACGCCATGCCGGCTAGCATTGTGCGGATAGACCTTACTGACGAGAAAGACCTGTTCGCGCAGCCCATCGAGCGCTCGGGCAAGCAACGTTTCGGTCGCGCCTTCGCCATACATCTCGGCCGTATCGATCACGGTCATGCCGAGCTCGATACCGGCGCGCAGCGCGTCGATCTCGGCGTTGCGCCGCTCGATGCGCTCGCCCATCTCCCACGTTCCCTGCCCCAGCCGGGCAATGCGCTCACCGTCGGGCAAGGTGACGAATGATGCGTCCTCGCGCGTCATACTGGGCTCCTTTCAACGATTGACCATGCCATGCAGTTGACCATGCCATGCAGTTTAGTCGCCGTCGCCATGGCGTGTGCCCGCGTCCGCTCATGCCCGCCATTCGAGTGCGCACTGCCGGCATATCCCTAGCGAGACCGCGATGACTTAGAATTGCCGCTTGCCCCTCGCCGCGCACACTCCATGAACAACGCTTCCCCGGAAGACCGCTGGCGCGATTTGCGCCCCGACCCGGACAACGACACGCCGCTGTATCTGCAGCTCGCACGAAAGCTCGGCCAAGCGATCCACGAAAATCGCTGGAACGCGGGCGAAGCCCTGCCCTCCGAGCGGGTGCTGTCGGAAGCGCTCGGCGTATCGCGCATTACCGCCCGCAAGGCTATCGCGCTACTCGTCGAACGAGGCCTGATCCGCCGCACGCAAGGTGCAGGCAGCTTCATCACGCCGCGCTACGACGATCCCCTCTCGCGCCTCTCGAGCTTCAGCGAAATGCTGCGCCGGCGCGGCTTTACGCCGAGTTCCAAATGGATCTCGCGCGAGATTCAGCCGGCTAGCCGCGACGAAGTGATCCAGCTCGGGCTGTCTCCGGCCGCCGCCGTTACACGGCTGAAACGCCTGCGGCTCGCCAACGGCATTGTCATGGCGGTTGAGGATTCCACGCTGCCGGCCTCTATCATTCCAGATCCGAACGCAATCGGCGATTCGCTCTACAGCTATCTCGAACAGCGGGGCCTCGCGATCGTGCGTGCCCTGCAGCATTTTCGAGCCGTCAATGCAAGCGACGAAATCGCGCATCAAATGGGCATCGCGCCGCACGATGCCCTGCTACTCATCACGCGCATCGGTTATACGGCGGATCAGCGCGCGATCGAGTTGACCGATACCTATTGCCGCAACGACTACTACGATTTCGTTGCCGAGCTGCGTAAGTAGCGCCGGCATACGCCCAACATGGCGCACGACGGATCGAAGTCTATCCGTGCCCATGCGAAAACCGCGGCTTCAAGCCTACGGGGCCCAGCGTGCCTCGTCGGTCCCGAGCGGTACGGGCGGGCGATCGAAACGAGGCGGCGTCGCCGACATCGTCTCGGCCGGCGCCGCGGCCAGCACTTTGCCAAACGGCGACTCCATCGTTTGCATGAGGTCGCGCACGTCGTCGAGCCCGAGCTCGGGCGTGCGCCAGCCGTCGGCAATCGTACCTAGCGATTGCAGCCAGTGGCCCGTCTGCGCCAGCGAGACGCGCACGTGCCAACTGCCACCCTGCACCGCCCGCCGCATCAACGCGACCATCGCACCGAACGCGGCGAGAAACCCCGTCGCATGGTCGAGCGCCTGACAGGGCAGATGCTTCGGGGCCGATGTGCCGGCCGCCTCGCGCTCGGTCCACGCAATGCCGCTCGCCGATTGCACCAGGCTGTCGAAGCCCCGCCGCTGCGCCCACGGCCCCGTCCGCCCGTATGCGCAAACCGATACATAGACGATGCCCGGTCTCGCTTGCGCAAGCGCTTCGGGCCCAAACCCGTGTTCCGCGAGCGCGCCGGGACGATAGGCTTGCACGAAGACGTCGGCCTCTTGCACGAGCGTGTGCAACGTCGCGCGCTGTTGTTCGCGACGCAGATCGAGGAACGCCGAACGCTTGCCCCGACCGTTGTCGATGACGAGCGGAGCGATGTTCGGCAAGTGCGGACCGTTGATCAGCAATACGTCGGCACCATGCTGGGCTAGCGTGCGGCCCGCCACGGGGCCGGCGATGATGCGGCTCAACTCGAGCACGCGCACGCCGCCGAGCGGACGCGCATCGCCTGCGCCGGCCGCATCTCGCGTGCGGGAGGTCGCTCGTCCGATCGGCTGCGGCGGCGCATCGCCTATCCGTTCGATTTCGATCAGCGGCAACGACGCCAGCGCCGCCGCTTGCGGCAGCGCCGCCCATTCATCGGGACTTCGAATCAATGCGGCACACAGGCCCGCATCCGCGAGCGCTTGATCGAGCGCCGCACCGTCCCACTCGCGAATCGCCGCGCGCACGGCGGCGAGGTCATCCTCGCAACCGAGCAAGCCAACCACACCCTGCCGGTGATGCGGAAAGTTCGTGTGCAGTTGGATCCATCGTCCGTCGCGCGTTTCGTAAAACCCCATCAACGGATCGCGCAACTGCGGCGCCGCGCCGTCGTCGATGCGTAGATATCGCTCGCTGCGAAACACGGCGAGCGCGCGGCGCTGCTCGACTTCAACCCGCTGATGACGCCCCGTGCGTAGCCGATGGCATTGCGCCGCGGCAAGCGCGGCCGCGCCGATCGTCGCGCTTGCCAGTGCGCCGACACGGTAAACCGAAGGCAGGCCCGGATCGTCCCCGGTCAAACGAATGTCGTTCAATGCTGCGGCATCGCAGCCGGCTAGCGACCAAAGGGATTCAAGGGCAGTGATAGCGGTCATGATCGGAAAAAATCGATGTGACGATGGCGGTCAGTTTAGATCACCCTCGCCACGGCCACTGCTTGCGCCTCAAGCCGCGGCTTCGCGCCAGCGCCGCGTCGACACGCCTACCATGCGGTCCCTTGTCGACTCGAACCGCGGGCACGCGAGCGTGGCCTTTCTGCAAGCCGCCGCCAGCGAGCCGGCGTCGGTAACCGTTAAGCGCACGTCATCGCGCCCGGAGCCGACCCACGCCTTGACCCCGGCCGGCAATAGAAACGACTGGCCAGGATCGAGCCAGTAGTCTTCAGCGTCGCCCTCGATCGTCAGCCATAGGGCGCCCTGCGCCACTTCAACGACGAGCGCACGGTCCACGCGCCATGCAGTCGCAGGTTCGTCGTATCCCATTTCGTACGTTCGGATTTCGCGCATCGCCCTACTCCCTCAAAAATGTTCCGTCTAGGCATTATTGCGATGGCGCGACTACAATCACATGCACACTACTGAACAGTTTCGATAAGACTGTGCAGTCGAAATGCCGAACAGTTGGGAGTGGCGATGAAGATTGCGATCGATCGCGAAAGCGGCGTGCCGATGACCGAGCAGATCGTCTCGGCGATAGAGCAATGGATTCGTTCGAGAGAGGCTCACGCGGGTGCCAAACTGTCGTCGATCCGGCAGCTTGCGCACGAATGCGGCATTAGCCGCTTTCCCGTGATCGAGGCTTACGACCGGCTCGTGTCGCTCGGCTATATCGAATCGCGACATGGCTCGGGGTTTTACGTCAGCGCGCGCAGGCACGAGGCGCTCGATCGCTGCGGCGCCTCGGACCCGCGCCGCGCCGAGGGCGAATCGAACTACATCCTGGAGCAGTTCAACCACCCCGGTGACACGCTCAAGCTCGGCAGCGGTTTCATCCCCGAATCGTGGCGTGACATGGACGGCATCGCGCAGGCCGTGCGCCATGTCGCACGCTCCGATCGCGGCGCGCTGATCGACTACGGGACACCGCTCGGCAATGTCACGCTGCGCGAGCACCTGCAGGCAAGGCTCTCGCCGCTCGGCATTCGCGCCGACGCCACGCAGATCTTGATCACCTCCGGGGCGAGCCAAGCCGTCGATCTGCTCGTTCGCTACCTGCTCAAGGCAGGCGACACGATGTTCGTCGAGGACCCGGGCTACTACAACCTGTTCGGGCTTCTAAAGCTGCACGGCATCAACGTCGTCGGCATCCCGCGCACGGCGTCGGGGCCCGACATCGACGTGCTGCAAGCCGAACTGAGGCGGCATCGCCCGCGCGGCTTCTTCGTCAATACCGTGTTTCACAATCCGACGGGCACGGTCGTCGCGCCGTCCGTCGCGTTCCGTTTGCTGCAACTCGCACACGAGCACGACTTCACGATCGTCGAAGACGACATCTATGCCGACTTTCAAGCCGACACTACCGATCGCCTAGCGGCACTGGACCAGCTCGAGCGCGTCGTGTACATCGGGGGGCTGTCGAAGACGCTCTCCTCGTCGCTGCGTATCGGCTTTCTCGCCGCGAGCCGCAAGATCGTCAAGGATCTTGGCGACGTCAAGATGCTCACGAGCATCAGCGGATCGCCTTTCGCCGAAGCAGTCGCGCTCACGATGCTCGAGCGAGGCGCCTACCGCAAGTTCTTGGAACGCGTGCGGCGCCGCATGACGGATGCGCTCGGCGCCACGACGCGTACGCTCGAAGCAAACGGCTGGCAGCTCTTCGCGCCGCCCGTCGGCGGCAAATTCATCTGGGCGCGCGTGCCGCACATCGACGATCCGCAGCAACTCATGGATTGCGCGAGCGCATGCGGCGTGACGATTGCACCCGGCAGCTACTTCCGTCCGCATAGCGAACCCACCCCGTGGATTCGCATCAATGCGGCCTACGCGCAGGATCGCCGCGCGCAAGCGTTTTTCGAGCGGGCGGCGCAGTTGGAGCCCCTCGACGGCGCCCGTAGCCTGCGCGAACAGGCGCCGACCGATCCGCTGCCGATCGGCGCTTAAGGTCGCCCGCGCAAGCCTTCACCTCGCGTACGCGAGCGCCGCGATGGGGCGGCGGCACCAACCTCGTGCGCTCGATGGATGCGCGTTTGGGCGCGTTTTGGCCCTACCAGCGGCACGACACGCTTGCGCTCGTGTTTGTCGCCTCGCATAGATCTTGCTATCGTATGCTATACAGTGATCGATGCGCATTAGGCAGTGCGCAACGCTGGGTGCAAGCACATCGCTACGCCGGTTTTTCATTCCAGTCCGAATTCCAATGAGCATGGTCGACCTCGATCCCCCCGGCTTTCAGCCGCCACGTCCCGTCGCGGACGACGCGGGCAGCCGACGCACCGTCGTCTACGGCGGCTACACCGTGTTCAGCGTCTTCCAGCCGGTGTTTTCAGTCTCGCATCGCCGCGCGATCGGCTATCACGCGTCGCTGCGCGCCAACGACGAGCAGGAGCGCCAGGCGCTTTCGCGCGATGTGTTCGCTCAGGCGGCCCGGCGCGGCGATCTGCTGGAGCTCGGGCGGCTGGCCGAATCGCTGCACCTCGGCAATTTCAGCGCGATCGACGGTCATGACGAATGGCTGTTCCTGAGCTTGCATCCCGCCGCGCTGATGGACACGAGCTACGGCGATGCCCTGCTCGCCAATCTAAAGTCGCTCGGTCTGCCGCCGCAGCGCGTCGTGCTCGAGGTGCCCGAGCAGGCCGGCGGCGAAACGAGCCGCTTCGCTGAAATCGTCGACACGCTGCGCAAGTCCGGATTTCTGATCGCGCTCGGCGGATTCGGCGCCAAGCATTCGAATGTCGACCGCGTGTGGCACCTGCATCCGGACATCGTCTCGCTCGATCGCGGCATTCTCGCGCAAGCGAGTGAGCACTCGCACTTCGAGCGCGTCCTGCCGGGGCTGGTTTCACTGCTGCACGAGTCAGGGCAACTCGTGCTGATGGGCGGTCTCGCTACCGAGCGCGATGCGTTGATCGCCCTCGAGTGCAACGTCGATTTCGTGCAGGGCAGCTATTTCGCCGGCCCGAGCGCGGAGCCCGTGCAGCCGCAGGCCGCGGCCGGGCTCATCGACACGTTGTCGGCCGCCCTGCGCAAGCGCGTGGCCGCGCGCGAGCGCGCCCAAGCCGAGCGCCTCGCGCCTTATGTCAAATCGCTCGAAGAGGCATGTGTGCGTTTCGTGGCCGGTACGCCCGTCGAAGCGGCTTGCGATGGACTGCTCGCCCTGCCTGACACGGCGCGCTGCTTTCTGCTTGATGTACACGGCAAGCAGATCGGCGATAACGTCATGCCGAGCGGCCGCGTGGTCTCGCGGCGCGCGAAGCGCTTCAGTCCTTTACTGCACTCGGAAGGCGCGAGTTGGGCACATCGGCCTTACTTTACGGCAGCCGTCCGCGCACCCGGGCCGGTCCATGTCACCGCGCCGTATCTCTCGCTCAACGAAGCTCACTTGTGCGTGACGGCGTCGATCGCCGCGCAGACCCCGCATGGGCTGCAAGTATTCTGCGTCGACATCGATTGGGAAGCGGCTTCCGATCGGCGGTGAGCGCAAGCGGCTCGTCGGCGCTGCGTGCGCCGCGAGCAGAGCAACCGACCGGTTAGCAGGAAGGCGTCGCGCTCAAGCCTCGCAGGCGATGCGCGCCGATGTCGGACCGGCGATCCGCGCGAGCAGTCGAACGATCGCTTGCGATCCGAAGCGGCGGTTGAGCGCTTGGACTTGCTCGCCGCCCGTGGCTATCGCGATTCTGTAGACCTTGCGGCCCGGCCCGGCCGGCACCGACACGAAGCGCATGACGCCGACAATTTCGCAGCCCAGCACGAGGGCGAGCGCCGCCCCGCAATCGGGCGGTAGGCGGTAAGCCTCGAGCGCGGCATGGTCGACGAATGCCGGAGCCGCTTCCGGCAGCGTTGCCACGCCATGCACGCGTCGAACGGCAGTCTTGCCTGCGGCCGAGCGCGCAACCGCCCGCTCGCCTTGAGCGAACCATCCCACCGCGGCCGCCGCATCGGCGCTGTGAATTGCGTCCCGCAAGCCGTCGGCGCTGTGCGCGTCGATGCCCGACGCGCCGTTGCGGCGCTTCGCGTTCACCTCATCGTTCTGCCCGCCCGCCAAACGCCGTCGCGCGCGATGCGCGAGTTGCCGGCAATGCGCAGGCGTCTTGCCCACGACCTCGGCGATCTGCGCGTAGTCGAAATCGAACGCCTCGTGCAGCACGAACGCCGCCCGCTCATCGGCCGAAAGACACTCGAAGAGCAGTGCCACGGCTTGCGACACAGACGATGCGTGCAACGCCTCGTCTTCCGCCGACGGGGCCAGTTCGTCCGTCCACGGCTGCGCCAAGTATCCGCTCGCGCGCACCGACTGCTCGCACTGCAGACGTCGAATGCGATCGATCGCGAGCCGCGTCGTAACCGTGGTGAGCCAAGCGAGCGGCGTGCGCACCGCCTCGTCGGCCGCGGCATGCCACTTCAGCCACGCATCCTGCACGACGTCCTCGGCTTCCGCCCGGCTGCCGAGCATGCGGTAGGCGATCGATGTGAGCCGCGCACGGGCGGCTTCAAAACGCGATATTTTGTCTTTTTGTTCTTTCTCTTCGTTCATCATTGAGTGGCTCCCAAGATCGAGCGGACGGCGCGCGCCGCGCCTCGACTCCTTGACGTGCGGGCGTTCGCCGATGTTACGCGCGTCTTGGCATTTCTTCTTTTTTGTTCGGCGTGTGCAACCCTATCGGGATGAGCCGTCACGTCCCGCCCCACCGACGCGTCATGATCGATGACGGCCGGATGCGAGTATCCTCGACGAACGGCCATCGTCGACTTCATGCGAGGAATGCCCATGCTTTCTTATCCCCACAGCCAGCTCGTGCCGACGGTCATCGAACAGTCGGGCCGCGGCGAGCGCGCCTACGACATTTATTCACGCTTGCTGCGCGAGCGAATCGTCTTTCTGGTCGGGCCCGTCACCGATCAGACGGCGAGCCTCATCGTCGCCCAGATGCTGTTTCTCGAATCCGAGAACCCCGACAAAGACATCTTTTTCTATATCAATTCGCCCGGCGGCTCGGTCTATGACGGGCTCGCGATCTACGACACCATGCAGTTCATCAAACCGCAGGTCTCGACCCTATGCACGGGGTTCGCGGCGAGCATGGGAACCTTCCTGCTTACGGCCGGCGCCAAGGGCAAACGCTTTGCATTGCCGAACGCCCGCATCATGATCCACCAACCGTCCGGCGGCAGCCAAGGCACGGCGGCGGACGTCGAGATTCAAGCGAAGGAAGTGCTGTTCTTGCGCGAGCGGCTTAATCAGGTCATGGCTGAGCGGACGGGACAGTCGATCGAACAAATCGCCAAGGACACGGACCGCGACAACTTCATGTCGGCGGCGGCGGCAAAGGAATACGGGCTCATCGACGATGTGTTGACCGATCGCGCGGCAATCGCGGACGTTGCGCGGCGCACGTCGCTTTAACCTCGCCCGTCACGGGCGGATACCGGCGCTGTTTCGACGCTCCGACGTGCCGCCGTTCCGACGTCCGCATGGCTGCGCGCCGAACCGTACATGAAAAAAGGCTCTCCGCAGGGAGAGCCTCTTCGCGCGAGCCGGACGCGACTACACGCGTCCGCTCTTCAACAAAAAGCCGGATTTACGCGAAATTCTTCGCTGCGAAATCCCAGTTCGCGAGGTTCCAAAACGCTTCGACGAACTTCGGACGCGCGTTGCGGTAATCGATGTAGTAAGCGTGCTCCCAGACGTCGATCGTCAACAGCGGCTTTGCATCCGTCGTGAGCGGCGTGGCGGCATTGCTCGTCGATACGATGTCGAGCGAGCCGTCGGCTTTCTTCACTAGCCACGTCCAGCCCGAACCGAAGTTGCCGACCGCTGCCTTCGAGAACGCTTCCTTGAACGCGTCAAACGAGCCCCACTTGGCCTTGATGGCGTCGCCAAGCGCACCGCTCGGGGCGCCGCCGCCTTGCGGCTTCAGGCAGTTCCAGAAGAACGTATGGTTCCAAACTTGCGCCGAGTTGTTGAAGACACCGCCCGACGACTTCTTGACGATCTCTTCGAGCGGCAGGCTCTCGAACTCGGTGCCCTTGATGAGATTGTTCAAGTTCGTGACATAGGCTTGATGGTGCTTGCCGTAATGGAACTCGAGCGTTTCTTCCGACATATGCGGAGCGAGTGCGTTCTTGGCGTACGGCAGCGGCGGGAGCGTATGTTCCATGGTGCTGTTCCTTCTATGGTGTGGGGATGTAGGCGGCTGACGCTTAGAGGATTGATTGTAGGCGAGTTGGAATAACCCCGCAAACGAGCGGCCTTTATGCGCAGCTTTGACCACCGCGCGCCGGAATTGGCGTAAAAAATGCTGCGCCAAGACGCGTTTTGTCGCACCGAACGGCGAAGATGACCGACGATCGAGCGACCTGCGACGCATCAGCGCACCCCAGCCTCGCTGCGCGCTCCGCGGGGGCCGGGCCTTTTGCGCCATCGAGCCCGCGCCGGCCTCGTCGGCTCACCGCTTAAAAACCGTCGGTCAATCGCGGCTGCACGCCTTTGAGCGTGACGTCGGCGGCGCCTTCCGCCAAATGAACGGTGAGCCGCTTCTCTCGCTCCAGCGCCGACGGCGAGCGCACCGCGCGGCCAGTTTGCGCGTCGATCAAGGCCGCGTAGCCACGCTCCAGCGTACGCCGGGGGCTCAATACTTCAAGCCTCGCGCCGAGCGCCGACACTTTCGCCGTGCGGCGCTCGCGCTGCCGCTCGACGGCGCTGTCGAGCCGTCTCGACAGCGTGAGTACAGTCGAGCGAGGCCCCGCCAGATCGGGCCGCCAGCGCTGCCAGCGCAAGCGCACGATTGCAAGACGCGCCTGCGCATCGCGCAATGGACGTGCCGCCGCGGATGCGAGGCGCGCCTGCAGTTGCTGCAGATGCGTGCGCTGGCGCTGCAAGCGCTCGGCCGGGCTCACGAGCCGGCGCGCCAGCCAATCGAGCTGCTGCGCGCGCCGCTCGGTGAGCCGGCCGAACCCGCGCGCGAGCGCGGCAGTGCGGTGGTCGAGCTCGCGCAGCAGCATCGTGCGCTGCGGGCTCACCAGTTCGGCGGCCCCCGTGGGCGTCGGAGCGCGCACGTCGGCCGCAAAATCGGCGATCGTAAAATCCGTCTCGTGCCCGACACCGCTCACGATCGGCAAGTCGCTCGCAGCGATCGCACGTGCCAGCCCCTCTTCATTGAACGCCCATAAATCTTCGATCGAGCCACCGCCGCGACAGACGATCAGCACATCCACTTCGCGGCGCGCATTCGCTGCCTGGATCATCGCCGCGAGTTTTTCGCCGGCACCCACGCCTTGCACGGGCGCCGGATAGACGATCACGGGAATATGCGGCGCGCGGCGCGCGAGCGTTGTCAGCACGTCGCGCAGCGCCGCGGCCTGCAACGATGTCACGAGGCCGATCGCATGCGGATGGGTCGGCAGCGGCCGCTTGCGATCGGGCGCGAACAACCCTTCGCCCTCCAGCTGCGCCTTGAGCCGCAGGAACATCTCGTACAGGCGACCCATGCCGGTACGGCGCACGGCCTCGACGTTCAGCTGCAGCTCGCCGCGCGGCTCGTACATCGTAACGAGCGCGCGCACCTCGATCTTGTCGCCCTCGCGCGGGACGAATTCGGCGTATTGGGCGCGGCCGCGGAACATCACACAGCGCATCTGCGCCTGCGCGTCCTTGATCGAGAAGTACCAATGACCGCTCGCGGCCCGAGTGAAGTTCGATACTTCGCCGGCCACCCAGACGAGCGGAAATGAACGTTCGAGCATCGTGCCGATCGCACGATTGAGTACGGACACGGGAACAGCCGCCTCGGCCTCGAACGAAGTGGACCCGAGCGGCGAAGCCGAGCCGGCGGGGGGAAAGGAAGAACGGGATTGCATGCGTCACCTGGTTTGCGGGGCCGGTCAGACGATAGACCGCCGCACGAGCGGCGTCCAGTCTGCTCGGGCTCGCCCGCAAGGTTTCCCACATAGAGAGGCGCGGACCCGCTTGACCGAGAACGACGAGCGAATCCGCAGAAGGGCGCGGACCTGCGTCATAGCTTATTGATTTTTAAGGATGTTTTTTTAGTAGGATTTTAGCCGTCGCCGATGAGACGCTTGATTTATCGGCATTTTCAGCCACGATAGCCGAACTTTTTCACAGAGTTATCCACAGGCCCCCATCGCGGCCAACGGTGCATCGAGCTCGCGGGGCTGAAGGATCCGGCTTGCCGCAGGCTCCTGCGCCAAGCTACAGTGCCGGTCCATCCTCCGATCTTTCGACGAGCTGACGCTCTCACGCACCATGGACCGCTTCGCCGACCGACTCAAAGCCCGCGCCGAAGCCTATGTAGCGCGCGAATGGCAACGCCGCGGCGCATTCGCCTGGGCCATGACGCCGGCCGCCTGCGTTTTCGCCGCCCTCGCCGCGATCCGGCGCGCCACGTTTGCGCTCGGTTGGCGCGAGCGCACGGCCATCGGCATACCCGTCGTCGTGGTCGGCAACGTCACGGTCGGAGGAACGGGCAAGACGCCGACCGTCATCGCACTGGTGCAAGCGCTGCGCGCCGCCGGGTTCACGCCCGGCGTGGTCTCCCGCGGCTACGGGGCAAAGGGCCGCGAGCCGCGGCCGGTCACGTCGGCGTCGCCGCCCGAGCAAGTCGGCGACGAGCCCGTGCTGATCGCGCGCCGAACCAGCGCGCCGGTCTGGGTTTCGCCGGATCGCGTGGCCTGTGCGCAAGCGCTGCGCGCCGCGCACATCGACGTCGACGTTATCGTGAGCGACGACGGCCTGCAGCACTACCGCCTCGCGCGCGACGTCGAACTCGTCGTTTTCGATCAGCGCCTGGCGGGAAACGGCTTCCCACTGCCTGCCGGGCCCCTGCGCGAGCCGCTTTCTCGACGGCGCGACGCCACGCTCGTGAATAATCCGTTCGACCGCGCGCTGCCTGCGTGGCCCGACACGTTCGCCCTCACGCTTGCGCCCGGCGATGCGTGGCATCTCGACGATCCGAGCCTGCGCCGCCCGCTTGCGCAATTCGCCGGCGCGCGCGTGCTGGCAGCAGCCGGCATCGGCTCGCCCGAGCGTTTTTTTGCGACACTGCGTGCAGCCGGGCTGTCGCCCGCCACGCGGCCGCTGCCCGATCACTATGTCTTTCGCGATAACCCGTTCGTCAACGAACCCGTCGATGCGATCCTGGTGACCGAGAAGGATGCAGTAAAATTGAGCGCTTGGCGTGACGCTCGGATCTGGGTCGTACCGGTCGAAGCCACGCTCCCTGCTCGCCTCATCGCTTTGGTTGTGGAGAAAATCCGTGGACGCTCGCCTGCTTGAAATCCTGGTTTGCCCGATCTGCAAGGGCCCGCTCGCGTACGACCGCGCACAGCAAGAACTCATCTGCCACGCCGACAAGCTGGCCTATCCGATTCGCGACGGCATCCCGGTCATGCTGGTAGACGAAGCCCGCCAGACCGTCGAAGGCACGCCCGTCGAGCCGCTCGACCCGGCCGGCGGCGCTTGACGCACCGGTTGCGACGCACCGCGCGAATTCACTCCGTCTTAACTCCGATCCGATGACCGCTTCCGCTCGTCCCGACGCGCCGCCTTTCGTCGCCGTCGTTCCCGCCCGCCTTGCGTCGACTCGCCTGCCTGAAAAGCCGCTGGCCGACATTGCGGGCAAACCGATGGTGGTACACGTGGCCGAGCGCGCGCGCGAGGCGGGCGCGCAGCGCGTGTTGATCGCCACCGACGACACGCGAGTGCTAGAGGCGGCGCAAGCGCACGGCTTCGAGGCGCTGCTTACGCGTGCCGATCATCCGTCGGGCACCGATCGTCTCGCCGAAGTGGCTACGCTGCTCGATCTGCCCGACGACACCATCGTCGTCAATCTGCAAGGCGACGAGCCGCTGATCGATCCGGCGCTCGTGCGCGACGTTGCGTCGCACTTGGCCGCGAACCCGGACTGCGCGATTGCAACGGCCGCTCACCCGATCACGGACGCGGCCGAGGTCTTCAACCCGAACATCGTGAAGGTCGTGATCGATGCGCGCGCGGTCGCGCTGTACTTTTCCCGTGCGCCGATCCCTTGGCTGCGCGATGCCTATCAGCCCCATGTCGGCGGCCAAGCGCTCGACATCGGCGCAATGCCGGCGCCGCCGGCCGACACGGTGTTTCGGCACATCGGCCTTTACGCTTACCGAGCACGCTTCCTACGCACCTATCCGACGCTTGCGCAGGCGCCGATCGAGCGAGCCGAGATGCTCGAGCAATTGAGGGCGATGTGGCATGGCGAGCGCATCGCAGTGCGCATCACGCACGAAGCGCCGGCGCCCGGGGTCGACACGCTCGCGGATCTCGAGCGCGTGCGTGCGCTATTCCTGTCGAAGCCCTAACGTTTTCTGGTCTAAGGCCTAACGCATGGCATAATCAGGCCCGATTGCGCGAGCATTCGCACTATTCGCTTCCGATTCCCGTTTGTCTGCCGTATTGCCCGCCTGCGGGCTTGCGCATCGTCCCCGACGATGCGGCAAGCTTCCAAGACGCGCCGATGCGCCTTTGCGCCGCCGGCTCCGGCACCCGTCGAAGCGTATTGCGTTTGGCATGTTGCGTTTTGCTTTTCGCGCCGCAGCATTCATACATCGATTCGGAGAAACAGCATGCGTTTGATCCTGTTGGGCGCACCGGGCGCCGGCAAGGGCACCCAGGCTAACTACATCAAAGAACAATTTGGGATTCCGCAGATTTCGACGGGCGACATGCTGCGCGCGGCCGTCAAAGCGGGCTCGCCGCTCGGCGTCGAAGCGAAGCGCTACATGGACGCGGGCGAGCTCGTACCGGATACGCTCATCATCAATCTGGTGAAAGAGCGGCTGCTCGAAGCCGATTGCAAGAACGGCTATCTGTTCGACGGTTTCCCGCGCACGCTGCCGCAAGCGGAGGCGATGAAGGACGCGGGCGTGGCAATCGATTATGTGCTCGAGATCGATGTCCCGTTCGACGAGATCATCGTTCGTATGAGCGGACGCCGCACGCATCCGGCGTCGGGCCGTACCTATCACATTGTGTTCAATCCGCCGAAGGTGGAAGGTCGGGACGATGTCACCGGCGAGCCGCTGATCCAGCGCGACGACGATAAGGAAGAGACGGTGAAGAAGCGTCTTAACGTCTATGTCGCCCAAACGAAGCCGCTCATCGATTACTACCAACAATGGGCGCAGCGCGGCGTCGAAAACGGCCTTGCGGCCCCCCAGTACCGCCGCATTTCAGGGCTCGGCAGCGTGGACGAAATTCGTCAGCGCGTGTTCGACGCGCTGAAGTAACGCACGCGTTCGCCCTCGTCGAAGGGCGGGCCTATTGCCCTACGGCGCGCAAAAAGCCGTTCAGTCCCGCACTGAACGGCTTTTTGTTGCGCTGCGCCTGCAGATAACGCAAGGTCGAACCACCTGCCCATCGCCGTCCCGCGAACGATTACAATCGTCGGCGGCCCGCAGTCCAATCGGCCATAAGCCGTGCGCAAGCGGGAATACCCCCTATCAAAACACGTCAGGAGTTCGAGCATGGAGATTCGCGGCAATGCATTTTTGGTCACCGGCGGTGCGTCGGGCCTCGGCGCGGCAACGGCGCGCCTATTTGCCGAACACGGCGGCAAGGTCGCGATCGCCGATCTAAACGAAGACGCAGGTAAAGCGCTCGCAACCGAACTCGGTGGCGTGTTCGTCAAATGCGACGTCAGCCGCGAAGCGGATGCCAAGCAGGCGGTCGAGGCCGCGACGCAACTCGGTGCGCTGGTCGGCCTCGTGAACTGCGCGGGCGTCGCGCCGGCCATCAAGACCGTCGGCAAAGACGGCCCCCATCCGCTCGAGAAGTTCCAGCGCACGATCGAAATCAATCTCATCGGGACGTTCAACATGCTGCGGCTGGCGGCGGTCGAGATGTCGAAGAACGCGCCCAACGCAAACGGCGAGCGCGGCGTCATCGTCAACACCGCCTCGGTCGCCGCTTTCGACGGACAAATCGGCCAAGCGGCTTACGCGGCGTCCAAAAGCGGTATCGCCGGCATGACGCTGCCCGTCGCGCGCGATCTCTCGCGCAACGCAATCCGTGTGATGACGATCGCCCCCGGCATCTTCGAGACACCGATGCTGCTCGGCATGCCCAAGGAGGTGCAGGAGGCGCTCGGTGCGATGGTCCCGTTCCCTCCTCGGCTCGGCAAGCCGATCGAGTACGCGATGCTGGTCAAGCAGATCTTCGACAACCCGATGCTTAACGGCGAAGTGATTCGCCTCGACGGCGCCATTCGGATGCAGCCGAAGTAATCGCTCAGTCCCTGCCGTGATCGGTACGCTGACGTAGCTCGTTCAGTTGCGTTTCGACGGTCGTCGCGTCTTCGGCATCGGGGCGATCGTCGAGATAGCGTTCGAGGTCCTCGAGCGCCGGCCGCAAGTAATCGAGCCGCGCATAAGCGAATCCGCGATCGCGAATCTCTTCGATGTTTTCGGGCAAGAGCACGACGAGCCGCTGTTGGATCGCAAGCAGCCGCTGCCAGCGTTCCGTCTGCAAATAGACCGCTTTCAGGTTCCGCAACATGCGCGCGACGATCTCGCGCGGCGTGGCGGGCTGCAGCAGCATGCGCAGCGCGTTGCCGACCGACTGCTCCGTGTGCGAGATATACGGCTCGAGCATGTCGACCATTTGCGCCTCGGACAGCGACTGTCCCGTGGTGGGGTCGAGCATGACGTCGCCTTCCGGCAGCGTGATACGCAACAGGAAGTGCCCCGGAAACGAGACGCCGTTCACCGGCACGCCGATTTGCTCGGCGAGTTCCAGATACAGCACCGCAAGCGAAATCGGAATGCCGCGCCTGCGCTTGAGCACCACGTTCAGATGGCTGTTGTCGGGGTCGTAGTAGTCATTGAGATTGCCGGCGAAGCCCAGTTCGCGGAAGAAGAAGCGGTTCAGCGCGCTGATCTTCTCGGGTAGGTCGGCAGCCTCGGGCAAGCGCCGCTTCACGCGCAGCGCGAGTTCGTCGAGCTCGGCGAGCACGGCTTCGAGGTCGAGATCGGGGTACGCATCCTGCGCGAGCGAGACGGCGGCCTCCGTGAGCGGAAGGCTTTCGTCGTCGGCAACGAGGGTGGCGAAGTAATCGAGAACGGATGTCATGGCCGTCACTTGGCACGCCTTCTGAAGTACGCGTATTTGAAGCCCATCAACCCAAGAATACTGAAATATAGTGCGGCGAACAGAACGATACACGCGGCGAGCAGCGCAATGCGCGCGGCAGGCCGCGCGTGCAGGCCGATCCAGTCGAAATTGATCGCGCACCAGTGCATCGCGCCGGCGAGGATCAACGAAGCGCCCGCCAACTGCACGAAAAAGCGCAGCCACCCGCTCGATGGAGTATAGATGCCGCGCCTACGCAAACCGATGAACAACAACGAAGCGTTGACGCAAGCACCGAGCCCGATGCTGAGCGTCAATCCGGCATGGGCGAACACCGGTACGAACACGTAGTTCGACAATTGGGTGACGATGAGCACCGCGATGCCGATCTTCACGGGCGTCTTGATATCCTGCTTGGCATAAAAGCCCGGCGCGAGGATCTTGATGAGGATGAGCCCGATCAGGCCGACGCCGTATGCCGAGAGCGCGCGTCCCACCATGACGACCGAGTGCCCGTCGAAGCGGCCGTAGTTAAACAGGCTGGCTGCCAACGGTTCGGCAAAGAAAAAGAGCGCCAGCGCACTGGGCACGGCGAGCAGGAACGTCACACGCAGGCCCCAGTCCAGCAGCGCCGAATATTCGTGCGGGTCTTCGTCGACGTGCGCCTTCGACAGGCTGGGCAGCAAGATGGTGCCGAGCGCGACGCCGAGCAGCGCGGTCGGGAATTCCATCAGGCGGTCCGCGTAGTAGATCCAGGAGACGGCGCCGGGGCCGAGGCGCGAGGCGATGTTCGTGTTGATGATGAGGCTCAATTGCGCGACTGAAACAGCGAACGTCGCCGGCACCATTTTCCACAGCACCCGCTTGACGCCGCGGTGCGCGAGCGCCGCGAACGGGTTGAGCCGGATGCGCGGCGCCATATCGATTTTCTTGAGTCCGGGCAGTTGTACGAGAAATTGCAGCACCCCGCCGACCACGACGGCCCACGCCAGCGCGTAGACAGGCACCTTCATGTGCGGCGCGACGAACGCGGCCGCGATGATGAAGACGATGTTCAGCAGGACCGGGGCGAACGCGGGCAGCGAGAAGCTGCCGTACGCGTTGAGCACGCCGGCGGCGAGCGTCGTCAACGAAATGAAGATGATGTAGGGGAACATGATCCGCGTCATCGCGACGGCTAACTCGAACGCTTGACCGTCGGCACGCAGCCCGGAAGCCACGACATAAACGACCCAGGACGAGCCCAGCACGCCGAGCACGGACACGAACGCCAGCGCCCAGGCGAGTACGGTCGACATGGCGTCGACAAGTGCTTTGGTCGCGTCGTGCCCCTGCTGGTTCTTGAATTCGGCCAGGATCGGGACGAACGCCTGCGAGAATGCGCCTTCGGCCGATAAGCGCCGCAGCAGGTTCGGAATGCGGAAGGCGACGTAGAAAGCGTCGGTGAATTGGCTGGCGCCGAACGCACGGGCGATCAGCGTTTCGCGGGCCAGTCCGGTCACGCGCGACAGCAGCGTGAAGCCGCTGACCGTCAGCAGGGCTCGGAAGAGATTCATGGGGCGCCTATTATACGGATACCGATGGCGCCTTCGGCTTTATCGGGGCCCGGTCGGCCGCGTCGCGGCAGATCGGGGCGTTTTTTCGAGATCTCGGGGAACCGGCGCAAGCCCGGCCGAACGCGGATCCGGGCCTTTCGACCCGCTTCGCGACGGCAGGTTGCAAGTGCATCCGATTCTTCCCGCGATTCTCCCGCGCTTGCCATGTGCCTGATTTCGTTGCTATACTCGCGCGTTTCGAAGCTCGACATCGGCCGCCAGCCGGCTTTTCCTCGTTTAGCTTGCTGGCCAAGTTGCTGGCCGGGAGGCCGGCAACGGCTGAAAGTGGAAGGCGTCGCGCAGTGACTAGCAGTAACTAGGCGAGTAACTCGGCGTTAGCGAGTGGATGCGAGCTATTCGCGAACACCGCAAACACGCTTCGCCGATGTTTTTTGCGCCTCTGGGCAATCGCTTCCAGAGGTACGGACCAAAAAGCGGCACTCGATGGGCCCACCGGCCGGCCGCCGAAACAGTACAGGACAAGGAACTCTCATGGCTAACTCCGCACAAGCACGCAAGCGCGCCCGCCAGGCCGCGAAGGCTAACTCGCATAACTCGGCGCTGCGCTCGAAGTACCGCACCGCGGTCAAGGCCGTCCGCAAGGCAATTGAAGCCGGCGACCAAGCCAAGGCAGCCGAGCTTTTCCGCGCGTCGTCGAAGACGATCGACATCATCGCCGACAAGAAGATCGTTCATAAGAACAAGGCCGCTCGCCATAAGAGCCGCCTGGCTGCAGCCATCAAGGGCCTGCAAGCCGCTGCCGCACAGTAAGGTTCGGAAGCGCATGCAGGGTGGCTGCCCTGCTTGCGATACGCTACGACACGCTGCAACACGCTGCGATATCTCGCACTGCACGGATCGGACTTCGACGACCTGATCGCCTCCCGCGATCGGGTCGTTTTCGTTTTCTATTGAGCATGGATTCGAACGTCAGCGGGCTGGCTCGCCGCTTGGGGCGATGCGCCCCAAAGTGGCGCATCCGGTTCCGGTTCGGGAGGTGGGAAGCGCATTGCACCCATCAACAAGCGCGCGGCAAAACCGCAAAAGGCTATCGCGCGCGGCCTGCGCGCTTGTTCGTGCGTCTACCTCGGGCGCGCCGCGCCGTGATCGGCAGGCAACTCGCACGCTTCGGTCACCACCAGATCGTTGTCTTTAGCGAAGTTCATCACGAAGTCGAACGCCATCGGCTCGATGTCGCGCAGGCGCGAATCGACGATGACGCACTTCAGATCACCGAGAAGCACGGGGCGCACGTAGCGCGAATACTTCAATCGCGCGTTCGGGCCTTGCGCGCCGGGGCCGTAAGCGGACATGACGCCCGCCAGACGCTCGGACCAATCACTCGGCCGAAATTTCTTTCCGCCCTTCGTGACGCCTTGAATGAAGTATTCAGTGTGGGATGCTTCGGCCATGTAAAAAAACCCATGTGACTTGCCCGAAGCCTGCCCGCCGGGCTTGGGAAAACCTGGCGATTATAGCATCGCGAGGTCGTTTTTCCGCACTGCACATAAACGGGGCAGGCCCGTAGGGCGGGCCTCTCCCGGCTCGTCAAACGGAAGAAAATCCTTTATGCTGCCTGTAGTTACCACATCCGACGGCGGCGCCGTCCGGTGCAGGCGCACCGGGTCAAGCCCGCCGTATTTGTTTTATGGCCGCCAAACAAATTCGTCACTACTTACAGTTCAACGACTTCTCCCGGGACGACTACGAGTACGTGCTGGAGCGCGCTCGCATCCTGAAACGCAAGTTCAAGAACTACGAGACGTATCACCCGCTGCACGACCGCACACTCGCGATGATTTTCGAGAAGAACTCGACGCGCACGCGCCTCTCGTTCGAAGCCGGCATCTTCCAGCTCGGCGGTCATGCCGTCTTCATGAGCACGCGGGATACCCAACTTGGCCGCGGGGAACCGATCGAAGACGCTGCGCAAGTGATCTCGCGCATGGTGGACATCATCATGATTCGGACGTTCGGGCAGGATATCCTGCGCCGGTTCGCCGATAACTCGCGTGTCCCGGTCATCAACGGGCTGACGAACGAATATCACCCGTGCCAGGTGCTCGCCGATATTTTCACGTTCTACGAGCATCGGGGCCCCATTGCCGGCAAGACCGTGGCCTGGGTGGGCGACGCGAACAACATGCTTTACACATGGATCGAAGCCGCGCATATCCTCGGCTTCAAGCTACGTGTGTCCACGCCGGCCGGCTACAAGTTCGACCCCGCGCTCGTCGCCCCCGAGAGCAAGCCGAGTTTCGAGGAGTTCGACGATCCGAACGATGCATGCGAAGGCGCCGATCTGGTCACGACCGATGTCTGGACCAGCATGGGCTTCGAAGCCGAGAACGAGGCACGCAAGGCGGCCTTCGCCGATTGGTGTGTCGATGCGCAGATGATGGGCCGCGCACGGGCGGATGCCCTATTCATGCACTGCCTGCCGGCGCATCGCGGCGAGGAAGTCACCGCGGAAGTGATCGACGGCCCGCAAAGTGTCGTCTGGGACGAAGCCGAGAACAGGCTGCACGTTCAGAAGGCTTTGATGGAGTTCTTGCTGCTCGGCAAGCTCAATCACTGATCGCACGCCAGAGCGCGCGATAGGTCGTTAGATCAGCACGGGCTCGGGCTCGAGTCGGACGCCGAAACGATCGAGCACATCGTCCTGAATGGCTCGGGCGAGCGCGAGCACCTGCGCCCCCGTCGCGCCGCCCCGGTTCACCAGCACGAGCGCTTGGCGTTCGTGCACCGCGGCGGCGCCCACCGCCCGCCCCTTCCAGCCGCAGCGATCGATGAGCCAACCCGCCGCGAGCTTGACGCTGCCGTCAAGCTGCCGGTACGAGACGATCTGCGGCTCGCGCGCGCGCAGGGCCTCGAACACCGCTTCATCGACGACAGGGTTTTTGAAAAAACTGCCGGCGTTACCGAGCACGGCCGGATCGGGCAGCTTCGCGCGACGCACGGCCACGACAGCATCGAAGATCGCTTGCGGCGATGCACTCGCGCCGTTGGCTTCGAGCACGCGCGCGATATCGGCATACTCGGCACGCGGTGCCCACGTTTTCGGCAGGCGGAACGTGACGGACGTGATGGCAAACCGTTCGCGCCCTTCCCGCTTGAAAAAGCTGTCGCGATAACCGAAGCGGCATTGCATCGGATCGAACGCGTGCGTCTCGCCCGTCGCGCGTTCCACGGCCTGCAGCGAGGCGAAGCGCTCGGCCATCTCGAGCCCGTAGGCGCCGATATTTTGGATCGGCGCCGCACCCACGGTGCCCGGGATCAACGCCAAATTCTCGAGTCCCGGCAGGCCGTTCGCGAGCGTCCATGCGACGAATGCATGCCAGTTCTCACCCGCGGCGGCTTCGACGTACCATGCTTGATCGTCTTCCCGCACGAGGCGCTTGCCGGCAAGCGCGACGCGCATGACGATCCCGTCGAAGTCGCGCGTGAGCACGATGTTGCTGCCGCCGCCGAGCACGAGGTGCGGCAAGCCGCGCACGCGCGGATCATGCCATACCGCCGCAAACTGCTCGGGCGATTCGATATGGCAGAACCAGCGTGTACGCGCGTCGAAGCCGAACGTGTTATACGGGCGGAGCGAATAGTCAGGAACGAGTACCACGGAGTTCGGGTCGGACATCGGCAAAAAGCGCACTGGCGCTGCGCTGCGGGAGAAAAAGGGCACCACACGGTGCGGTGCGTGGCCGCAGCCCTGCGTTTCATCGGAACAAACGCATCGGTAAAATGGCGATCGGTCGTGATTATAGCGAGTGCCTCGAGCGCGAAGGCTGCCAGGCACGCAAGCAACCCTGGGCGCGGCAGGCGCTTCGCCGCCGCCCCATAACTAGTCGGGAGAAATGAATATGCCGTCGTTCGATGTCGTCTGCGAAGCCAACATGGTCGAAGTCAAAAACGCGATCGAGCAATCCAACAAGGAAATCTCCACGCGGTTCGACTTCAAGGGATCGGACGCGAGAGTCGAGCAAAAAGAGGGCGAAGTGACGCTGTTCGCCGATGATGACTTCAAGCTGGGGCAGGTCAAGGACGTGCTGGTGTCGAAGATGGCCAAACGCAGCGTCGACGTGCGGTTTCTCGACTACGGCAAAGTCGAGAAGATCGGAGGGGACAAGGTCAAGCAGGTCGTCACGATCAAGAAGGGCGTCTCGGGCGATCTCGCAAAAAAGATCGTCAAGCTCATCAAGGACAGCAAGATCAAAGTGCAGGCGAGCATTCAAGGCGACGCCGTGCGTGTCGCGGGCGCCAAGCGCGACGATCTGCAAAGCGTCATCGCCATGTTGCGCAAGGATGTGACCGACACACCGCTCGACTTCAACAACTTCCGCGATTGAGGGCGCGCTCGGCGGGAGGTTCCCGTCGCTGAACGTTCATCAATGCTTACGTGCGTGGGGGGCGCCGGCGTCGCGCTTGGCGTCGGCCGGCGCACCCGTCTTTTTCTTTTCACCGATGCGGCTTTCCTTGCCGGCGATCAGCTTGGCGATGTTGCCGCGGTGGCGCCAAACGAGCAGCGCGCTCATCGCAAAGACGGCCCACGCGATGACATTGGGGCCAAACAGGAACAGGTCGAACAGCGGCGCAAAGACGGCGGACACGAGCGCGGCAAACGACGAATAACGAAAAAAGAACGCGATGATGAGCCAGGTGAGCGCGGTGGCGAGTCCAAGCACGGGATGGATCGCAAGCAGCACGCCCGCTGCCGTTGCCACCCCCTTGCCGCCTTTGAACTTGAAGAACACCGGATAGAGGTGGCCGAGAAAAACCGCGATCGCCGCCAAGGCAACGGCCGCATCGTCGAGGCCATAGTGCGGGCCAAAGCGCGCAACGAGCCAAACGGCTAACCAGCCTTTGAACGCGTCGCCGAACAACGTGAGGATCGCGGCGGCTTTGTTGCCGCCGCGCAGCACGTTCGTGGCGCCGGGGTTTTTCGATCCGTACGAACGCGGATCGGCTAGCCCCATGGCGGCGCTGACGATCACGGCAAACGAGATCGATCCGATCAGATAGGCGGCGACGGTGGCGATCAGCATAAACATAAGCGGGACTCTTTCGACTTGACTGGCATAGCGCGAAAACGCGCGGGGCGGCTCATTCTACAGAACACGCGCGCCTACTCTACGCTCGCGCACTCGACGGGGCGCGCGGCCAGTAGAGCGCTCAGCACCGCCGGCGCAAGACTGACGAGGTAGCCGCGGCGTCCGCCGTTCACGTAAATCAAATCGAGATCGAGGATGCTCGACTCGACGTAGATGGACATGCTCTTTTTCGTACCGAAGGGCGACGTGCCGCCGACGAGATACCCGGAGTGACGGCTGGCCACATCGGGCTGACACGGTGCCACGCGCTTCGCACCGATCTGGCGCGCGAGGTTCTTCGTCGATACCGTGCGGTCGCCGTGCATCAGAACGATCAGCGGCTTCGCGTTTTCGTCCTCCATCACGAGCGTCTTGACGACATGATGCTCGTCGACGCCGAGCTGGCGTGCCGATTCGGCGGTCCCGCCGTGCTCGACGTAGTCGTAGGTGTGTTCCCCGAAACTCACGTTGTGGCGGCGCAGGAACTGCGTGGCCTGGGTCTCCGAAACATGTTTGGTTTTGCTCATCGGCGCATTGTAAGCGCAACGCGGCCCGCCCTTCACGCCCTGCGTGCAGGGCAACACGCCCCCTCGATGCCCCCGCGTTTCGTCATCCGCGCGGGTGATGGGCCGCGTGCAGCGTCTTCAAGCGCTCACGCGCGACGTGTGTGTAGATTTGCGTCGTCGAGATGTCGGCGTGGCCGAGCAGCAATTGCACGACGCGCAGATCGGCGCCGTGATTGATGAGGTGCGTCGCGAACGCGTGACGCAGTGTGTGCGGCGAGAGCGGCGTGCGGACATCCGCGGCGCGCGCATGCCGCTTGATGATGTTCCAGAACTGCTGCCGCGTCATTCCTTCGCCGCGCGCGGTGACGAACAGGGCGTCGGCCGAGCGTGCACCGATCAGCCCCGGCCGCCCCTCGCGCAGATAGCGTTCGATCCAGCCGCGCGCCTCTTCGCCGAACGGTACGAGGCGCTCCTTCGAGCCTTTGCCCATGATGCGCACGACGCCGTCGTTCAAGCTGACTTCGATGGTCTTGAGCGTCACGAGCTCGCTCACGCGCAGCCCGCTGGCATACATGAGTTCGAGCATCGTGCGGTCGCGCAGACCCAGCGCCGTTTCGACGTCGGGCGCCGCCAGCAACGCTTCGACCTGCGCTTCGTTCAACGTGGATGGGAAGCGCGGCGGCTGCTTCGCGGACCGAATCCGCATGGTCGGATCGGCGCTCACGCGGTGCTCGCGCAGCGCCCATGCGTAGTAACGGCGGAAGACGGAAAGCCGGCGGTTCGCCGAAGTCGTCTTGCCGTCGCTGCGCGCCGCGAGGTACCCGTTGACATGCCCCTCGCCCGCCGCATCGAGGCCGACGCCCGCCGTGCGGCTTAGCCAATCCGCGAACAATCGCAGGTCGCGCCCGTAGGCATCGAGCGTGTTGCGCGCGAGGCCCTGCTCGAGCCAAACAGCATCGCTGAAGGCATCGATCGATCGTGCGTTGGCCGCCTGCAGTGCGAGCGTTGCAGGATCGACCGGCGGCTCGCGCTGCGACGTTGCCGACGTTGCCGACTTTGCCGATGCCTGAGCAGCGGCCGATTGCCCCCCCTGCAGCGGGTCGAGTGCGTTCGTCTCGCCCACTTCGCTCATAGCGCGAGCGCCAATTGATTGCTCTCGTGCGCGAGTAGCCAGCGTTTGACGCGGGGGTAAAAGCCGTCGCCCCCGTGGTGCGAGAATCCGCCGAGTCCGTTCGCGCCCACGACGCGATGACATGGAATCACCAGCGGAAACGGATTGTCGCCGCACGCCTGTCCGACCGCGCGCGCCACGCCGCCCACCTGCTGCGCAAGCGTGCCGTAAGTCAGCACGCTGCCGCGGGGGATCTCGCACATCGCTTGCCAAACGCGGCGCTGAAACGGCGTGCCGACATCGGCGAGCGGCAAGTCGAACGGCGCCGCGGCATCGGCCAGGTAACGCTCAATCTGACGCGCGGCGCGTTCGGCTAGCGCCGAATCGGGTGCGGATGCGGGCACCGAATCCTCGAGATAGACGATCTCACGCACGAAACCGGCGTCGGCATCGACTTCGATTCCGACCTTGCCGAACGGTGCGCTCACGACGGCGTTGTACATCGATTCTCTCCGGTAGGTAGCGCTTACGCTGCGCGATAGCTTACGCTGCTTCCAGCGCCCATTGCACATGCTCGCGCACGAGCGGCGAAGGATCGTCGGCGCGCGCGCGCAGCGCTGCGACGATGCGCGCGCGTTCATCGGCCGCGAGCGCGGGCGCCGGACTGACCGGTGCGCGCGCTGCGCTTTGCGCTTCGCCTGCGGTCAGCGCGGCCGGCGAGGCGCGTAGCGCGTTACCCATCGCCACCGCCAGATTGCGCAGCCATCGTTCGTGACCGATGCGCCGAATCGCACTGCCTTGCATACGCGTGTCGAATTGCTCGGCACTCCAGGCAAAGAGTTCGACGAGCTTCGCTCGATCGAGCCCGTGGCGCACATCGAAGTCGTCGACCGGTGCCGCCGTCGCGAACTTATTCCACGGGCATACGAGCTGGCAGTCGTCGCAGCCGTATATGCGGTTGCCGATCAGCGGACGCATGTCCTCCGGGATGCTGCCTTTCAATTCGATCGTCAGATAGGAGATGCAGCGCCGCGCATCGACCCGAAAAGGCGCGACGATCGCGCCGGTCGGGCACGCGTCGATGCAGCGCGTGCACTGTCCGCAATGCGCGCCGGCCTCGCGGGCGGTCCGCTCGGGCGCCGTCTGCGCATCGGTGGGCAACGCGATGTCGACGTAGATCTCGCCCAGAAAGAACAGCGAACCGGCGTCGCGTTCGAGCAACAACGTGTGCTTGCCGCGCCAACCGATTCCGGCCTTTTGCGCGAGTGCGACCTCGAGCACCGGTGCCGAATCGGTGAACACGCGGTAGCCGTACTGGCCTATCTCGCGCTCGATGCGCGCCGCCAACTGCTGCAGCCTCTGACGCAACACTTTGTGATAGTCGCGGCCGCGCGCGTAGAGGGAGACGACGGCCGCCGACGGGTCGGCAAGGCGCGCCCACTCGCGCGTGCGCCAATCGCCGCTCGCGCCGCCTACGCCGGGCGTACCCGAAGGCGCAGCTGACGATGCGCTTTCATCGCGCACGGTATCGAGCATCGCGGCGGGCAAATAAGCCATGCGGGCGGTGATCACGCGTCGCGTGCCGGCCACAAGCTCGGCCGGACGCGTGCGTTTGGCGCCATGTTTGGCCATATAATCCATCTCGCCGTGGCAGCCCGCATCGAGCCAAGCGGCAAGCGCCGCTTCGGCGTCCGAAAGATCGGTATCGCTGATACCGATTGCGCCGAAGCCCAGTTCGCGGCCCCACGCTTTGATGCGCCGCGCGAGTTCGGCGAGCGCCGCATCGTCGAGCGCACGGGCGCCATCGCCGGCCGTGCTGCGTGCACCCGCATCGCCGAGCGCGTGGCTCGCGCCGGGGGCGGCCTGTTCCGAACTGTGTTTCATTCCGCTATTTTACGAGAATGCCCGTCGTGCCCGATCCGTTGTTTGTTTCGCCTGCGAAAACGTTGTTCGAGCGCCGCTTCACGCTCGACGATCTCGCGGCGACCAACGCGTTCGGGGTGCGCTTTGCGCACGCCATCGATGACGTGCGCGCAACCCCCGATTTCCACGGCCTGCACGTACAGTTGCTCGGCGATCTCGGCGCCGGCAAAACCACCCTCGTGCGGGCGACCCTCGCAGGCCTCGGTCATTCGGGCCGAGTGCGCAGTCCGACCTACACGCTCGTCGAGCCGTACGCCCTTGAGCGCGAGCGCGGCGAACTCCAGGTCTACCACTTCGATCTTTACCGCTTCGCCGATCCGTCGGAGTGGGCCGATGCGGGCTTTCGCGAATACTTCGATTCGGGCGCGATCTGCCTCGTCGAATGGCCGCAAAAGGCCGGGCTGCTGCTCGGCACGCCCGATCTCGTCTTCGCACTCGAGACCGGCGACGGCGACCGCCGCCTGCTCGATGCGCGCGCATACAGCGATTCAGGAAAAGGATGCCTCCAACGATGTTGATCAAGCCGTTCAGGTCGATCGAATCGGCCGCGACGGCGACGCATAACTGGCGCCGTCGTCAAATGCTACGCGCGGGCGCTTCGACGCTCATCGTCGGCCTTGCCGCTTCGCTCGGGCTCCCCCGGCAGGCACTCGCGAGCTCCGTGCTCGGCGTGCGGGTCTGGCCGGCGCGCGATTACACGCGCGTGACGATCGAGTCCGACCAGCCGCTGCAAACCACGCAGCAGTTGCTGCAGGGGCCGGATCGACTCGTCGTCGATCTGAACGGCCTCGATCTCGATCAGGCGCTGCGCGATCTCGTCTCCAAGATCACGCCGAGCGATCCGCAGATCCGCACCGTGCGGGTGGGTCAATTCCAACCGCACGTTGTTCGCCTCGTGTTCGATTTGAAAGATTCGGTCAAGCCGCAGGTGTTCTCGCTTCCGCCCGTCGGCAGCTACCGATACCGGCTCGTCCTCGATCTTTATCCGACGGTCGCGCCCGATCCGCTGATGGAGCTGCTGGCCGAGACCGAGCGCAAGGAAAAGCGCTTGAACGAAAGCGAGCACAGCGAAGACGCGCTGCAGCAGGCACCGGCACCCCTCGCGGGAACGGCCATGCCGCCGTCGCAACCGGGCTCGCCGCCCTTGCCGTCCGATAGCAGCGATGCATTCTTCGAGCACTATGCGCAAAACGCACCGCCCGCCGGCGCACCCGGTTCGAGTTCGAATCCGGATGGCACCCCGGGCGCCGGCGCGAGCCGCAAGCCTCCCAAATCGTCCGGTGGGCCGCCTGCACTGGCGCAGCGCAAGAGCGAACCGCAGAAACGCCTTGACGCGGGCAGCGACGGCTTAGCGACGGGCGAGGACGACACTTACGCCTTCACGGCGCCCAAGCCCGGCAAGACCGTGCGCCTGCTGACGGTCGCGGTCGATCCGGGCCACGGGGGAGAAGATCCCGGCGCGATCGGCAGCGCCGGCACCTATGAAAAGCACGTCGCGCTAGACATCGCCAAGAAGCTGCGCGCGCTGATCGACGCGCAGCCCAACATGCGGGCGATGATGACCCGTGACGCCGACTTCTTCGTGCCGCTGAACGTGCGCGTGCAGAAGGCACGGCGCGTCGGTGCCGATTTGTTCGTTTCGATTCACGCCGACGCTTTCACGACGCCCCAGGCGCGCGGCTCGTCGGTTTTCGCCCTATCCGAGCATGGCGCGTCGAGCGCGGCGGCGCGCTGGATGGCCAATAAAGAGAACGCGTCCGACGTCATTGGCGGCATCAACGTCAAAACGCAGGACGAATCGGTGAATCGCGCGCTGTTCGATATGTCGACGACGGCTCAGATCCGCGACTCGCTGCGCTACGGCTCGTTCGTGCTGAACGAGGTGGGCGAGATCAACAAGCTGCACAAGGGTTCGGTCGAACAAGCGGGTTTCGCCGTGCTAAAGGCCCCCGATATTCCGTCGATCCTCGTCGAGACAGCCTTCATCAGCAACCCCGACGAAGAAAGGCGCTTGAACGACGACGGCTACCGAGCGCAGATGGCCAGCGCTATCCTGAAAGGCATCAAGCGCTATTTCGCGGCCAATCCGCCGCTCGCCAAGAGCCGCATGACCTAGCACCGCGATCGCGACGTAACGGTGTAACGATGTAGCGATGTAACGGTGTAGCGACCCCGGTGCGGCCGCGCGGGCTGCCGCACCGCTTGGCCCGTCGGCTCGTGCTAACCGCTCGGTTCTCGTCCGCCGCGGCGACGTACAATGGTCCGCCCACGACCCCTGAAGGGAGCGCGTAGTGCCGCCGTCCGTCAAAGCCATTCTCAAGCCATCGATACGCGACATCGGCAGCCTTGTCGTTCGGCGCGTGCTGCCGGCCCTCGCGGCTCGCCTCGTCGGTCCGTTCATTTTCTTCGACCACATGGGCCCCGCGCGCTATGCGCCCGGTACGGGCGTCGATGTACGGCCGCACCCGCACATCGGTCTCGCCACCGTGACCTATCTGTTCGAAGGCGCGATGCTGCACCGCGACAGCATCGGTTCCGTGCAGCGCATCGCGCCCGGAGACGTCAATTGGATGACCGCCGGGCGCGGCATCGTCCACTCCGAACGCACGCCCGACGACGAGCGGCGCCGGGGGCAGGTGATGCACGGCATCCAAACATGGGTGGCGCTGCCGCTCGCGCACGAGGAGGCCGAGCCGTCGTTCGAACACCATGCGGCCGCCACGCTGCCGCAACTCGAGCGCAACGGCGTCACGCTGACCGTCATTGCCGGCAGCGCCTTCGGAGCGCAAGCGCCGACGCGCACGTTTTCACCGACGCTTTATGTGGCAGCGAGCTTCGCCCCCGACGGCGCACTCGCCCTGACGCCCGAGCACGAGGAGCGCGGCGTGTACCTCGTCGACGGCGATCTCGCGATCGACGGCGAGCCGCTCGCCGCCGCCCACATGGCCGTGCTCGTGCCCGGCGAAACCGTGACGCTTGCGAGCCGCGCCGGTGCGACGGTCATGCTGCTCGGCGGCGCCAAGCTCGACGGCGAGCGTTTCATCGAATGGAATTTCGTGGCCAGTTCGCGTGAAAAAATTGCACAGGCGAAACAAGCGTGGGCCGAGCAGACGATGGGTAAAGTACCCGGCGAAACGGAATGGATTGCGCTGCCCGAACGCCCGGCGCATTAGTGCTGCGCCCTGCGTCGGCTCGAGTCGCCGCGTCATCCGAGCGTCTGGCCGCGCGGCGCCTGATCGGTTGAAATAACGCCGGCCGCCCCCATGTGCTGCACCGGTAAGGTTCACGAGGAAGCGCTATGAACACGACTTTGGCCACTTTCGAACAAGACGTGATCGACGCCTCCGGGCTCGCCCCCGTTCTCGTCGATTTTTGGGCGCCGTGGTGCGGCCCCTGCAAGTCGCTCGGCCCCCTGCTGGAAAAACTCGAGCACGAATATGCGGGCCGCTGGCGGCTCGTGAAAGTGAATGTCGACGAAAACCCCGAGCTTTCCGCGCACTTTCAGGTGCGCAGCATTCCGCACGTCGTCGCCTTCGCGGGCGGGCGGCCCGTCGATCAGTTCATCGGCATACTGCCCGAAAGCCAGCTGCGCGCCTTTATCGAACGGCTCGTGCCCAATCCGGCGCAGGCCGAACATCGCGCGGCCCAGCGCGCGCTCGACGAGGGCCAGCGCGGCGTAGCACGCGATCACTTACAGGCGGCGCTCGCGCTCGATCCCGGCTTCGACGAGGCGCGGCTCGATTTGATCGAACTATTGCTCGACGACGACCAAATCGACGAGGCACGCCGAGAGGCGCAACTGCTTTCGCCGAAGACGACGCAAGGCATCGATGTGCGCTACAACGCGCTCAAGACGCGGCTCGATGCGGTGGATGCCGCCGCCGCCCTGCCGCCCACGGATGCGCTCGAAGCGGCCGTCGCCGCCGATCCTGCCGACTTGGAAGCGCGACTCGCCCTGGCCAATGCATTCATTGCGCGGCGCGCTTACGAGCCGGCGCTCGAGCATCTGCTCGAGATCGTCAAGCGCGACCGCTCGTTTCGCGACGACGTCGGCCGCAAAACGATGCTGTCGGTATTCGACTTGGCATCGCACCAGCACGAGCTCGTCGCGCAGTGGCGCCGCAAGCTGAGCGCACTCCTGCATTGATGCACGCGAGGTGGCCGGCGCAGGCGCGCCCTGAGCCGGCAGCGCCTCGGCGACACCCAGCGGCACGCCGTTAAACCGCAACGCCCGGTAGGCGGCGCCTCAACCCGCGGCGATCGCCGTCTTCGCCAATGCCCGCAGTACGTGGGCGGCCGCGGCGAATCCGAAGCTCGCCGTCACGCAGACGCTCGAGCCGAACCCGGCGCAATTCAAGCCGACGGGCCCTGCGTGGCCCGGCGAGGTGGCCAGATGCTGCGCGACGTCGTCCACCTCGCAAACGGCCGCTTCGGGGTAGATCAGCGGTTCGTCGGAGTACACGGCGCTGACTTTGAATTTCGCTTTGGGCCCACGGGGAAAGCCGTGCTGTTTGCGCAACTGCGCGCGCACTTTCGAGAGCAGGGGGTCTTGAATCGTCATGGCGAGATCGTCGATCCGAATGCGCGTCGGATCGAGTTGGCCGCCCGCGCCGCCCACGGTGATGAGCGGCTGCCCCCGCGCGACACACCAGGCGATCAGCGCCGTCTTGGTCCGCACGCTGTCGATCGCGTCGACGACGTAGTCGAAGCCGCCCCCAAGCAGCGCGTCGAAATTGTCCGGATCGACGAAATCTTCGACGCGCCGCACCTCGCACTGGCGATCGATCAACGCGATTCGTTCGGCCATCGCGTCGACTTTTGGTTTGCCGTAGTTGCCGTCGAGCGCATGGATCTGCCGGTTCGTATTGCTTTCGGCAACATTATCGAGGTCGACCAGGGTCAGCTTGCCGATGGCGCTGCGCGCCAACGCCTCCGCCACCCACGAGCCGACACCGCCAATCCCGATCACGGCCACGTGCGCGCGCTCGAATGCGGCCAGCGCGCTGCGGCCGTACAGCCGAGCAATGCCGCCGAACCGGCGTTCGCGGTCCGCCTGTTCGGCGCCGCCGACAGGGGCAGGGGCCGAAGTAACATCGAAAGCGTTCGCCGCGGTGGGACTGGGGCTGGACATGGTGCGAGGCAGGGGTGCGGGGAGGCGTGTATTGTGCCTCATCGGCTCGCCTAAAGCCGGTCAGGCTGCGGCAAGGCGGCGCGCGCGCCCCCCCCGCACAGCAGTTGACGCACACACGGCACGTTTTTCGCGGGTTAGCTATACTGACCCCGACTGCAGCGGTCGCATAAGAACATGACTACCCTCGCCGATCTCCGTAAAGACTATGCCTGCGGCTCGCTCGATGAAACGAGTGTCGACGCCGATCCGATCCGCCAATTCGAGGCTTGGTTCAAGCAAGCGCTCGACGCCCGGCTGCCCGAGCCCAACACAATGACGCTCGCCACCGTCGACGCACGCAGCTATCCGTCGGCCCGCATCGTGCTTATCAAGGGCGTGGACGAGCGCGGCTTCGTCTTCTTCACGAATTACGAAAGTCGAAAAGGGCAAGATCTGGCGGCCAATCCGCATGCAAGCTTGCTCTTTTACTGGATCGAGCTCGAACGCCAGGTACGCATCGAAGGCACTGTCGTCAAGACCAGCGCCGAGGAAAGCGACGCATACTTCAACTCGCGCCCGCTGGGCTCGCGGGTCGGCGCATGGGCGTCGGATCAGAGCCGGCCGCTCGCGAGCCGCGCGCTCCTCGAAGCACGCGAGCAGTCGTTTTCGGAGCGCTTCGGCGAAAACCCGCCGCGGCCGCCGCATTGGGGCGGCTACCGTCTCGTGCCCGAAACCATCGAATTCTGGCAAGGACGTCCATCGCGACTGCACGACCGAATTCTCTACACGCGCCAGAGCACCGGCGCCTGGCGCATATCGCGACTATCGCCTTGACGGAAACTTGAGCGTCCATCGTTGCTCAGGGGAGCACAACCGCCCGTTTCGCCCCCACCGCAGCGACCCCGCTCGAGCTTCGATGCAAGAAAACACCGCCCGCGTTTGGGTGCAATGCGCGGACGGCGCTTGACTCTGCTTTGCATTTTCAACGAATACGGAGAAAACGCATGTTCTGGGAGAAAAAGCTAGCGCAATGGGTGGACGAAGTACGCAATCAGACGAACCTTCCAGCGCGCCTCGTGTTATGGAACGGCCAGCAACTCGACTTCGGCAGCTTCGCGGCGCCGCAAGTCACGCTGAAAGTGAAATCGGCGTCGGCTCTGCCGCTATTGCTCGAGCCGAGCCTCGACAACCTCGGCGAAGCCTACGTGAAGGGCAAGATCGACATCGAGGGGAAACTGTCCGACATCATCTCGATCGGCTACTCGCTCGCGAGAAGCACCGTGAGCAATGCGAGCCAACTGGCCCGGGTGCGACGTTATTTCAACCATACGAAAGCATCGGACAAAAGGGCAATCCAGTATCACTACGATGTTTCGAACGAGTTCTACCGGCTTTGGCTCGACGAGAACATGGTCTATTCCTGTGCGTACTTCGAGAACGGCAACGAAGATATCGGCACGGCGCAGCTCAAGAAGATCGACCACATCCTGACTAAAATCCAGGTGCAGCCGGGCCAACGCCTACTCGATATCGGCTGCGGCTGGGGGGCGCTCGTGTTGCGCGCGGCGAGCAAGTTCGGCGCGCATTGCGTCGGGGTCACGCTGTCCCAGAACCAATTCGATCTCGCGACGGAACGCGCAAAAGCCGCGGGCCTGGCCGATAAGATCGAGATCCGTTTGCAGGACTATCGCGATATCGAAGGCCAATTCGACCGAATTACAAGTGTGGGCATGTTCGAGCACGTCGGGCGCAAGAATCTACCCATCTACTTCGGCAAGATTCGCGAGTTGCTGACGGACGAAGGCATTGCGATGAACCACGGCATCACGTCGACCGACTACAACAGCGGCGAGACCGCGCTGGGCGGCGGCGAGTTCATCGACCGCTACGTATTTCCGGACGGCGAACTGCCGCATATCAGCCTGGCGCTGGAATCGATGCAGCGCGGCGGGCTGGAGGCCATCGACATCGAAAGCTTACGCCGCCATTACGCGCGCACGCTCGAGATCTGGACCGAAAACTTCGAGACCCACAGCGAAAAGCTAAAGACGCTCGTCGACGACGAAAAATTCCGGATCTGGCGCGTCTATCTGGCCGGCTGCGCCTACGCGTTCGAAAACGACGATGTCTCGCTGTTTCAAGTCGTCTGCCGCAAGGCGGGCCGCAGCGCGCAGACACTGCCTTGGTCGCGCCGCTACATGTATGAGCGGCCGCTCCTCGGGGTGTAACGCGGTTGGATAGGGCAAGGTACGCCCGGGCGGCATCCGTCCCGTGCCGCCGTTAGCGAAGACGATTCGCCGTTCGCTACGCTCGGCGCGACAGGCACCGGCCAGCAGCGGCCGGCGGCGCTGCCGCCGCGCCGTCTTTGCGGTGCCCGCTACCGGCCCGCTACCTGCACGCTACGTCCCCGGCCGCATCCAGCTGGAGAACTTCGCGCGGAACTTAGCCAGCTTGGGCGCGACCACGACCGCGCAATAGCCCTGCTCGGGATGCTGCGCGAAATATCGCTGATGATAGGCCTCGGCAGGCCAGTAGCGATTCGGCTCGAGCGGCACCACCTGGGTGACGATCGGGGCCTCGTAGACGTGGTCGTTTTCGAGCTCGCGAATCGCCTCGAGCGCGGTCTCGCGCTGGCGCTCGTCATGCGCAAAGATGACCGACCGGTACTGCTCGCCCACGTCGTTACCCTGACGATTGAGTTGCGTCGGATCGTGGATGGAGAAGAAGATCTTCAATATCTCGTGATAGCTGATCCGCGCGGGATCGAACGTAATTCGGACCACCTCGGCATGGCCCGTCCCGCCGTCGCAGACCTGCTCGTAGGTCGGGTGCTCGAGCGTGCCGCCCGCGTAGCCCGATTCGACGCTTTTCACGCCCTCCACGTCCGCATAGACGGCTTCGAGGCACCAGAAGCATCCGCCGCCCAGGGTGGCGGTTTCGCTCGTCTGATTCATGGCTTTCCCTCTCCTGTTTCAAGCTCGATCCCATCCGGTGCGCGACGCTCGCGCACCGGGAATGACAAGCTTAGTGCGTTTTTAAACAAGATGCGCGCCAGGCTGCGCGTCAATCTTGCCGTACCGGCTCACGCGGTCACACGGCAAGATTGGCCGAATCCATTAAAATCTCGGCTACTCGCCGACTCACGTAACGATTACCTCGACTTTGAACTTCTTTTTTTTGCCCGCCTTCCCGCATGCGGCACACGCGGCCGCCCACCCGCATGCCGGAGCCACGGCACGATGAAGCGCGCGACCCCTCCGAACTTCGACGTGGCCGCTTTCCGTCACGCACTAGGTCAATTCGCCACCGGCGTGACGGTCATCACGACGCGTGCACCGTCGGGACAGCCGATCGGCATCACCGCAAGCTCGTTTAATTCCGTTTCGCTCAATCCGCCGCTGGTGTTATGGAGCCTGGCGACGAAGTCCGCCTCCATGCCGGTGTTTCAGACGAACAGCCATTACGTCGTGAACGTGCTGGCCGCCTCGCAACTCGATCTATGCAAGCGTTTTGCCACGGTGAAGGGCGACCGTTTCGCCGGGGTCCCGCATGCGGCCGGTGATACCGGTATGCCCGTCATCGAGGGGGCGCTCGCGTGGTTCGAGTGCCATAACCGAAGCCGCTACGAGGAAGGCGATCACGTGATCTTCGTGGGCGAAGTCGAGCGTTGCGGTGTGCATCCGGAAGCCGAAGACATCGCCCCGCTCATTTTCCACGGCGGCGCATTCCACGGCGTCAAGCCGCTTTAGCGCGACTCTCCCTGCCCGGAAACAGGCACGCCCGAATCCTCCTTTAGCGTCTGCAGCACGATATTGGAGCGAATGTCCATGACGCCGGGCGCTTTGTACAGCTTGTTCAGCACGAACTCCGAGTAATACTTGAGATTGCGCGCGAGCACGTGCAGCAGGTAATGACTCTCCCCCGTAATAACGAACGCGCCGACCACCTCGGGCCAGTCCCGAACGGCTTGCGCAAAGCGTTCATGCCAGTTCTCCTGATCGTTTCTCATCGAAACTTGCACGAACGCTTCGAGTTCGAAGCCGAGCGCTTCGCGATTCAAGCATGCGCGGTAGCGTTCGATGACGCCTTGCTCTTCGAGCAAGCGCAAGCGACGCAGACACGCTGACGGCGACAGCGAGATGCGGTCGGCAAGGTCGAGATTGCTGATCCGCCCTTCGTTCTGCAGGACGCTCAGGATGCGGCAATCGGTGGCATCGAGCGAGATCGCATTCATTTTTGGCCCCCTTTTTGGATTTATCTCGAATTATGTTCTAGTCCGCCCGTTCTGTGGCGATGATTTCGCAAGCACTTTGCGCGCAAACTTGCCTATCATCGACGCAAGCTTCCCGACGAGTGACGAGACATGCAAGAGACGATCTGGGACATTTCGCCGCCCATCGGCGCCGAGACGCCGGTCTGGCCGGGCGATACACCCGTCGGCATCGAACGGGTTTGGCGCATCGAGGCCGGCTCGCCGGTCAACGTCGCACGGCTGACCTGCTCGCCGCATACGGGCGCACACGCCGATGCGCCGTTGCATTACGACCCGAACGGTCCTGCAATCGGGGCCGTGCCGCTTGCCCCCTATCTGGGCGTGTGCCGTGTCGTGCATTGCATTGGCCGCCGGCCGCGAGTGTTGCCCGAGGACGTGGCGCCGCATGCCGATGCACTTCCGCCGCGCGTATTGCTGCGCACTTATGAACGCGCGCCAACGACACGCTGGGACAGCACTTTTTGCGCGGTCGCCCCCGAAACGATCGACTTCCTCGCCCGGCGCGGCGTCACGCTGATCGGGATCGACACGCCTTCGCTCGACCCTGAGGATTCGAAAACGATGGATGCGCATGGACGCGTACGTGCGCATCGGATGTCGATTCTCGAAGGCCTCGTGCTCGACGCCGTCGCGCCCGGCGATTACGAATTGATTGCATTGCCGCTCAAATTCACCACGCTCGATGCGAGCCCCGTGCGCGCAGTGCTGCGCACGCTCCTATCGGACATGCGCATCGATCGTACCTAGCCCCCTCGTACTCGCAAAACGTCCAATCGATGGATTGCTTTTAATTTTCAACGAACTTTATGAAAACCCGTGCCGATGCGATCGCGCTCGATCGCGACGATCCTCTAGCTGGGCTGCGCGAGCGATTCGCGTTGGCGCCCAATGTCATTTATCTCGACGGCAATTCGCTCGGCGTGCCGCCCGTTGCCGCTGCCGCACGCGCGCAAGCCGTTATCGCTCAAGAATGGACCGAAGGGCTCATCCGCAGCTGGAACGCCGCGGGCTGGTTTGCACTGCCGCGCCGGCTCGGCGATAAGCTTGCGCCGCTCGTCGGCGCCGCCCCCGGTGAGCTCGTGGTGACCGATACCATCTCCGTCAACCTGTTCAAACTACTCTCGGCGGCGCTCAGGATGGCCGACGATCGCGATTCGCGCCGACGCGTGATCGTTTCCGAGCGCGCGAACTTCCCGACCGATCTGTATATCGCGCAAGGGCTCATCGAGCAACTCGATCGCGGCTATTCGCTGCGGCTAGTCGACGATCCCGCGCAGTTGCCCGACGCGATCGACGACGACGCCGCCGTCGCGATGATCACGCACGTCAATTATCGAACGGGCTATATGCATGACATGGCCGCGCTCACCCGGGTCATCCAACGCGCCGGCGCACTCGCGCTATGGGATCTTGCGCACTCGGCGGGTGCCGTTCCCGTCGATCTGAACGGCGTGCGCGCGGATTTCGCCGTCGGCTGCACGTACAAGTATCTAAACGGCGGCCCGGGCTCGCCGGCCTTCGCCTGGGTCGCCAAGCGCCATCAGGATGCGCTTGCGCAACCGCTGTCGGGCTGGTGGGGCCACCGCGCGCCGTTCGAGATGCACCCGGTCTATACGCCCGGTCAAGGCATCGACCGCTTCCTATGCGGTACCCAGCCAATTGTCTCGATGTCGCTCGTCGAAGCGGGGCTGGATGTCTTTCTCGAAACCGACATGCCGACGATTCGACGCAAATCGCTTGCGTTGACCGACGCCTTCATCGAGCTCGTGCAGACGCGGTGCGCGGGCCAGCCGCTGACGCTCGTGACGCCGCGCGCGCATGGGCAGCGCGGCTCGCACGTGAGCATCGAACATCCGCACGGCTATGAAGTCATGCAAGCGCTGATCGCGCGCGGAGTGATCGGCGATTACCGCGAACCCCGCGTGCTGCGCTTCGGTTTCACGCCGCTTTACACGCGCTATGTCGATGTATGGGATGCCGTAGAGACACTGCGCGATGTGCTCGAGACCGAT
>Ga0157370_10000848_pt1 | contig 38777 bp, 26 predicted proteins | sample C35metaG_FD_113463 | JGI IMG/M metagenome (GOLD analysis project Ga0157370, IMG submission 113463) | Corn rhizosphere microbial communities from Kellogg Biological Station, Michigan, USA - C3-5 metaG | ecosystem: Host-associated > Plants > Roots > Rhizosphere > Soil | place: USA: Michigan... | reverse complement strand
GATATGCGTCCGTCACGATTGAGCGCGGTGGCCATGTCGCCCGCGGTCACCACCGATTGGGCCATGCCGGCCTTTTCCATCATCGTGAGGGTGTACTCGCTCCCGCCGTTGCCATCGAGCTCGATCCAACGCTCCTTGCCATTCTTGATCTGCTTGGCGGTAACACCCCCCTCGGGCATGGCCAGCAGGGTCCACCCGTCCGCGGACAGTGCGTTGATATAGTTGCGCTGGACCTTGAGAATGGAATTCGCAGTGGCATCGTCCGGTTGGGAGTATTTGTTGCGGACGTATTTGCCCTCGACGCTGGTCTCGCTGTCGGTGCCCTCCATGAACTTGTAGGCGTCGAAGTCCATTTGATTGCAGTAGGAAATGTAGTAGCCGACCATCCGCGAGACGAAGACGTCTTTGCAACCGTCTGCATCCGGGGGCAATGCGGGTGCCGCCAGCGCCAGGGGCGCGGTGGCGGCGATGAGAGCAATCGGGACATACCGGCTGCTGCGGTGCATAGGAAAGCGCTCCAGCGTTGATGGGTCGAGGCGCAACCGCGAGCCTGAGGCCAGGCAGGCCGGCCCGTACTGAAAATTTCCTCAAAAAATTCTCACAATCCTCCCCGACCTCGGGGCCCGAGAGAGCAGTCATTGCCGCACGGCGTTTGTGAGAAATTTGTGAGCACGACGTGAGGACTTGTCCGAGCCCCCGGCGGCAGGCTTGCCGGCACCAACAGGCGAGGGCAGACGCATGCGCTTCCGTTCGGCAGCCGTTCGCTACACGGCGACCGCAGCGTTTCCGATTCTATTTACGCTGGGCGTCGCGGTGGCGGTGCCTGCGATAGACCCGTTCGGGCTCCTCGCTGCCATTCCGGCGGCACCGGCCAGTGTCAGCGCGGCCGCAGCGGCGGTCCAGGTGCGCCCGGACGGCGCTCTGATCGTGCCGGCCTGCGTAACTGTCGATGCCCGCATGAGCGAGGCCCTGAAACCCAGTGGCTCCGTCGCCGGCATCGACCTCGCTCGGGCGAGCTCCGATCCGGCGTATGCGGCACAGATCCAGGCCCGCATGCAGTCCATGAGCATGGCCGAGAAAATGGCCATGGCCAACCAGATCAGCGCCTCGCAGCGCGCGGCGGCCGGCGATCCCGCCGCCACGGCGGCCATCGCGGCTTTCATCGGCGGACAGCGCAGTGCCGACACGTTGGCCCAAGGGAAGATCCGCAGCCTCCTCGACGCTGCGCTCGCGAGTGCAGGAGCCAGACACCGCGCGACGGATGACGCTCTCACCGCCGCCGCCAAGGCTTGCCCTACCGACAAGACCGGCTGGCCTCTCGAATCCTGCACCAGCGCACTGGGAGTGAAGTCGATCGCCCAGCATCGAGCAATCGAGCAAGCCGCTCTGGCCAGTGAAGGACAGGCCCTCACCCAGGCGCGCGCGATCGCCCTCGGGGAGCTGAACAAAGGACGCGACCTGCTCGCGCACGCGAGTGGGCCAGCGGCCGCATCGCTTGCGGCATGGGCCATGACTTATGTCCAGCTCCTGGAGGACTACTCGCGAGCCATCGCGTTGCGCGCGGGATTCTGGGCTCATGCCGACAGCAGCAAGTTCACGGGTGCGGTGAGCAGCTACATCCGTGCCCCCGCAGGGGAGATCTCCTGGCCGCTGAAGGATCCGGCCTACGGCCCTGCGGTCGACAACGGGCTTTGAGTGCAGCGCCTGGACGGAGAGAGCGTGGGTAAGCGGGGCATCGTGTCTGCCTGCCGATCCGTGGCAGCCGCCATGGTGCTGCTGCTGGTCTGGCATCAGGCGCTGAGCCAAGCTCACCCGAAAACGCTGACGCTGTTCTCCGACGCGGACAATGGCAGCGAGATCGTCCTCGACAACGTGGTGTGGGGTGCCGGCACCTGCCCTGGCGCAGGGCAATCCGGCACCGGTCAGATTTCCTCTCTGGTCCTGTTCGGCCACGACCTCACCGGCCTCGTCCCCTCCTCCACGGCCGTCCCTTTCCGGAACCTCTGCGTGGATGCAGCCGGCAACGTCAGCGGCGGCAGCCTCACGCTGCAGTCCGCCCTGTCGCCGCCCTTGTTCGGTGGCATGGATCTGACAATAGCCAAAGGTACGACCATCACTGTCTCGAATGCCGCCACCGGTACCTCGTGCCAGAGTCCCCCCTGCGCGAGCTTCAATGGCTCGATCACCCTCGGCCTGCCGCTGCACGATGCCACCGGGAAGGCGCCCCACGTGCAACTGGGCCAGGGAGCGCAGGGTGGGGCGTTGACGCTGCAACAAGGCAAGTTCTCCCTCACTCTGCAGAATGCGACGGTGGTCGACGCCAGTCAGCTGACCGGCGGCAAAGTCCAACTCGCAGGGTTTGCATTCACGCTCGAGACGATCGACCTCAACATCGTCCGCGAGCACGGCCAGACCACCACCTTTCTGCTCACCGTGCACTCGCCGCAGATCAACGTCCCTTTGCCCGTGCCGGGCTTGCTGACGCAGGACGGCACGGGCATCGCCGTTACCGCGGATACCCTCAAGGTCAATCAGAATGGTGAGGTCCAGATTGCCAACGGCGTAGCCTCGTGCAGCGGTTCCGCCACGGCGTGCGCAGGCGGCATTCAGATCGACCTGGCTTCGCCGCTCGGCTTCACGTTGCAGGCGACGCAGCTGAAGTTCAGCAAGGCTTTCGACAGCTCGGACAAGCAGGTCGTCAGCCAGTTCCGGCTGTCGGGGGCGAAGCTGCTGCTACCGGACTATCTACCCGATGACGACTCGCTGAACGCCGGGACCCCGCAGCGTATCGCGCTCGACATCCAGAACGGCAACGGCGACTGGGACGTCATGGCAGCTCCGGTGGTGAGCGTCAACGCGCCGCGCGACATCAATATTGCCTGGAACGGATTCCGGGTGCAGATCCCGCACGACGGGTCGATGGTCCTGGACTTCTCGGGCACGGCCGGCGACATGCACGAGCCTGCGACGCTGAAGGCGGATTGGCAGGGCGTGTACGTTCAGAAGGTCAATGTGGTGTTGCCAAGCGAATTCTGCACCCAGGGCACGTTGACTTGCGGTGGCGGGAGCACCGGTCGCGTGGCCATCGCCGCGACCGACCTCGCGATCGGCAACGGCGGCCTGAATGTTACCGTCAGTTCCAGCCCTCACCTCGCGGTGACGGTCGCGGGCTTCGCCGCCACTCTCAACGATGTGGCGCTCACGGTTCTCAACAATCACGTCCAGGGCAAGGACCTGAAGATCAACGTCAACGTGAGTCTGCCGGTTCTCGGACCGACCGACTGGAGCATGCAGCTCACCGATTCGGGCAATTTCGTGCTGTCACTGCAGAACCCGAGCCTCGATGCCGCCCTCTTCGGCGGCGTGGATGTCGGCGGCGTTCAAGGTGTGCATTTCGATCTTTCCGAAGCCACACTGCAGCTGCCGGCGGCACCCGGCGGCCTGGGCTCCGTCATGCTCTCGGGACTGCTTTCCCTGAAGACGGCGAGCAGTCCCACGGACCTGGCCGCGTCGCTGTCGGGTATCTCCGTTCCTTTCAAACATCTCGGCATCGACACGAACGGCCACTTCATCGTGCCCGCAGTGGGCCAGTTCACCCTCTCGCACCCCGTTTCTCTCGATCTGACGGTCCTGAAGATCGAGCTCACCAGCTTCACGGCGGGGAATGACCCCACCACCCGGAAGCCTTATCTGTTGTTTACCGGGGGCGTCGATGTCGGCGAGGGCTTGCCGGCCGCGGCGGAAGTCGATTTCGACGGTCTGATGGTCAACGTCGATGGCGGAGTGCAGCTCAACGGCCTGGAGCTGCAGGCCGACGTGGCCGATGTGCTGCGCCTGGATGCCTCGCTCGCCCATTACGCCGCCAACGAAGCTGTGATGCCGACCAAAGGACAGACCAGCATGCCCGTCGGCTGCTTCCAGTCGAGCGGCCATGGCATCGGCTGCATCCGGGGAGACATGAGCCTCAGCCTCAACCTCGGTGGCCTGAGCATGGGCACCTCGCAGACCGGCTTCAACTTCGCCGCAGCCGGCGGCGCGTGGCTGTTCCTGGGCGCCATGGGGCTGCCCGGCGGCGGCATTCCGCTCGGGCAGTCCGGGATCAATCTGTTCGGATTCAAGGGAGGCGTCGGCTACAAGGCCAAGCTGCCCGATCCCAGTCAACAGCCCGATCCCGGTGCGCAGATCGGCGACAACGACTACGTCGTGTATCTCGACCCGACCCTGCCGCCGGCGGATCTGCTGTTCACGTTCGGAACGACCATCGGCACTGGAGAGGACGACGGCTTCAATTTCTCGGCAGACGCGGTGTCCACGGTCACACTCGATCCGTTCATGCTCGATTTCAATGCGCGCGCCAAATTCCAGGAAAACCTCACGCAGGACTTCACGACTGCGGATCGTACCGCCCACATGGACATTCAATACGTCGCTCCGGACACGCTGCATGCAACAGCCGGCGCGGACTTGTACTACCAGTCCAGAAAATACGACGTTCTCGACGCGCACGGCTCGCTCGATCTGACCCTTAGCCCCCGGGAGACCCACTTCTATCTTGGATGGCCTCCAGACCAGAATCCCATCGCCATCAACGTCGGTGTCGGGGGTGTCGAGAAGTACACGGTCAGTGGCGGACTCGCGGTGCACGTGACGGGCGACAGCTCGCCGCTCGATGCGGACCCGGTATCCCAGAGCACCGGGGCCTGGGCTGCCCTGGCGCTCGATTTTCACGCGAACTGGGCAATGTTCAGTGCGGATGTCGGCGGCTACGCCGACGTCAGCCTGAAAAGGAACGCGCCGGCGCAGAACGGCCCGCCGATCGATGCGATCGTGGGCTGGGTCGACGCACGCGGGCAGGCCGACTTCGACGTGTTCACCGCAAGCGCCGAGGGCACTCTGGCGATCGCGTACGTCACGAGCGGCAACCCTGTGAGTTTCGCGCCGCCCGGCGGCAATACACAGCAGATTTCGGCGGACAGCGGCGACGATGAGATCGTTGTCCAGGGTGACATCCAGGGGTGTGCTTCCCTATTCGGCAAGTCGCATTGCGAGGGCCTGAGTATTTCGGAGCCCATCTGGAAACAAGCGGAAAGTCAGCAGTGAGACCGACGCGAGCTACCGCACTGACGGACGACGCGCCGCGAGTGTCACGGATCCAGCAGTTGCGAGGTGGCCGGCTGTTTCCTGCTTGGCGGGCGCCGAGGCGGCGAACGCCCCTCTCGAGCCGCCTTGCGGCGTTCAGTGGAGCGCTCATCGCCGGCGCAACGCTCGCCTACGCGCCGAACCAGGCTCGCAGTGACACGACCGACACCGCCCCGCTCACAGTGGCCCTGCGCGCGGCAGCCGCGGAGGGCGCGACCCATCGAATGGAGGTTCGCGTGCGCTGGACCGTTACGGACGGCTGGCTGCCTGCGGGTGGTTTCAATCTCTATCGCTCCGATGCCTCCACTCCCGTCAACTCCACCGCTCTCGGCGGATCACTTGCCAATGCCCCGGCGACTCTTGCAATCGGCGCGACGCACAGGGTGCAACTCGGCACACTGCTGAGCAAGGCTGCCATAGTCCCGGCGGCCGGGACGCTGCCACCGCTCACGACACCCGTGGTGCGAGGCGCAAGCGCCGCTTCCCGATTCAGCCAGCTCGCGACAGCCGCCCAGCAGCGCAAAGGACTGCCTCCCCGACAGACCAGCGGCTTGATCGCCCCAACGTCCGCCACCACGGCTGCCGCCGCAGGTACGGCTTCCGGAGCGGCAGGTGCGGCCGCTGCAAGGCCGGCGCCTGTAGCGCCACTCCCGCAGGCCGCAGCCCCCAGGGTGACGGCACCGTCCATCGCCGATCAGACGATCGCGGCGCGGCGCACCTTGCTGCTTGGCGCCGCAACGCACCCTGAGATGGCTGCCACACTGGGACTTGCCTACGACGACCCGAATGTAACTCCCGGGCAGACGTACACCTACACGCTCCGTCGAGCCGTGGGTGGATTGACCGCGCCGACGCTCGCAACGGTCACGATCACCGTGCCCCAGAGTACTGCGGGTCTGAAGCCCCCTGCTCCGGTCGGCTTGCAAGCCGTGCAGCTGACCGCTGGCACGGTCGGCCTCAGATGGCAGCGGCTGTCGATCGCGGACGAGACTCAGATGGGAGTCGCGAGCTACAACGTCTACCGCGTCGCCACCTCGAGCCTGCAGAGCAAACCGTTCGACCCAAAGATCGTTGCGCCCCTCAACGACGTCCCGGTTCTCGTGACTGACATCGTCACCGGCACCGCCGGCGATACGAGCGCTGCAGGCGCGGCGGCCCCGACAGAGCCCACGACCTTCTACACGGACTCCAAGCTCGTGACTGCCGACGCCCAGCCCATCACCGGTGCAATGACCTACCTGCTCACCGTCACGGACGTATTTGGCCGCACGAGCGACCCGAGCAGCGTCGCGATCACGATCCAGGATTGGCGCAAGCCGCTGCCCGTGCCCTTTGCGGCGGCACAGCTCCAAGCGACTGCGCAGCTGGCGGGTTACCTCGCGGCGCGTTCGCGGCTGTACCACCGGGGAGCTCCCTTCTTCAAGACTGCCTTGACGGCGCAGCCCCCCGCGCAGCCCGTGCAGGTGGTCTGGGCGGAGAGCAGCGGCCTGGATGCCTCGCAGAACCTCATCTGGAACTCGAACAACAGGCAACAGAAACCGGATCTGGCCTACCGGGTTTACCGCGTCGACGCAGAGCACACGAACGACACGCCGCAGCTGCTGACCTCGACGGCGATCCAGGGTGGCGAGATCCAGGCTACCCAACTCCCCGCCGGCACGCTGCGCGACAACGCGGCGCAGCAGATGTGCATCCCGCTGTTCTCCGCAGCGGGATGCGGCAGCTCCAGCATGACCGAAGATTTCAAGCGGCAGCTGCTCTCGAATCTCTGGGTGTTTACGTATACCGACAGCGCGGCACAGAAGGACCATTACTACCGCTACTTTGTCACTACGGTATTCGTGCACAGCGCCGAGGAATCCGCCTACGCCCCGACGAATATCGTCGCCTACGCCAACCTCTCACCTCCTGGCGCACCCACGACCGGCACCTCCTCGTTCCAGCCCGCGGCCTCTCCAGGCACATCCGGTTCAGCGGCGACCTCCTCCGCGACCGGGCAGTCGGGCTCGCTCGCGGCTCTGGCCTCACAACTTCTGCAAAAGCACCCCTGCACGCTGTCGGCCCGGAAGAAAACCAACTGCACCGATCCGAAGGACGTGAAGCCACTCACCTTGACCAACTGGACCGGCCCGCTCGTGAAGCCGCCCCCGCGCGATCTCGGCGGCACCTTGCAGATCAAGTGGGCAGGCGGCGCCGAGGCGGTCCGCTACGAGGTGTATCGCGCGAATGCGACTCGCGCTACTGCCTCGCACGTCGTGGCGCCACCCGCCGCCGCAATGTCATGTAGTTCCGGGTCGTCCACGGGCGGGAAACAGAAGGTGAACGTCAACGGGACCACCGTGAGCATCAATACGCCCCTTTGCAGTGCCGCAGGAGCGAAGGTCTCATCGCTGACACTCGCCTGGCAGAGGCTCGGTGATCCGGACGGAGCGGGGGCTGGTCTCGGCAATAGCGGCCCTGGCACTGCTGCGCCCGGCACCGGCGTGCCGACCGGCAAGGCTGGCAGCTCCTCGACACTCTCCGGCGGTAACTCGACGGGCACAAGCTCGCAGCTGCAGGACTCGGACTTCGTCCTGCTCGGCACGACGAAGACCCCCGAATTCGACGACCCGATCTCGCGCTCCAGCGCGCACTACTATGTCTACCGCGTCGTGCCGGTCAACCGCTGGAACGTTCCGGGCCCGCTGCTATCGGTGCAAGCGCGCGCACCGGCGACACTGCCACCCGCGGAACCCAAGCTGCTGGTCGGAACGGCGAGCTCCAATGGAGGTGTGGATGTCGAGTTCATCCCCGTAGGGGACGCCGGCGAAGAGATTCAGACCTACGAGCTGTGGCGCGTCACGTTGAGCTCGACTGTGCTCGCCGGCCTGACAGGGAGCGGAACAGGCACAACAGCCGCCACATCGACCGGGGCAACGACCACGAGCAACTCCATCGCTGCGACGGGACAGGCGTATGCCGCGAATCGAGCGGCGGTCGCGCCGAGCACGGATGCGACACGTGCTGCAGCTTCCGCCGCACGGCCGAGTCTGACATCCAACGGACCGCCTGCGAGCGTGACCCTCGCAGGCGCCGCGGCGCGCTATGGCGTCGCTCTGCATAGACCGGTGATGTTCGCGGCAGCTCGTGCAGGCATCGGCCTCCCCAGCGCGCTGACACTCCAGAATCTGCAGCAGTCGAGCGCCGTCAAAGTGGCAACTCTGACCGGCAGCCAGGCGATGCCAGGAGCCCAGGTCTGGCTTTCCGAAGCCCAGACGGCAGCCCTCGACTGGCGCGACGACTACGCCTATTGGGTTCGCGCGGTCGATTCCGATTCCTTGCAATCGGATTCAGAAGTCGTGGATGTCACTCCGCTCAAGGTGTCCGCAGCAGCTCCGACCGGCCTGAGCGCCACGTGGAATGCCACAAACTGCCAAGTGGACGTGAGCTGGCAGGCAGCGGACCAGGAGCCGGCCGGGTATATCGTGGAACGTGAGCTCGCCCCGAGCGCGACGTCCACGGGCACTCCCCACACCGCTACGACGCAGGGAGGTCAGAGCGTCACACTTGGCCTCACCGCTGCGAATAGCGGCGCGGCGCTTCAGGATCGATACATCCAGCTCGGCGGCATTACCTCTGCAACGGCGGCAACCTATGCGGACCACTCGGTCTTCCCGGACAGCAGTTATCTGTATCGAGTGAGAACTCTCGACAAGGCCGGGAATATCTCTGCGCCCGCCGTTCTTTCCAGTGCCGTCGCTGTACCTGACGGGTGCGGCAACACCCCCACCAAGCGCATCCAGAAGCGGCCCCTGAGCAACGCACCCGGTACGGACGCCACAGACACCGTAACTCCGGTGACGTCTCCACCGACCCCCACGGCCCCCAAACCCGCCGACGAGATCGAGATTCCCACCACGAGGTCGCCGAATTAGCCAGTCCTCGAGACGCGCCGATGTTGAGTGCTTGCCTGCGACACATAGAGGAAACGCCATGCGCCTGCCACTGCTCGTGCTGATCACCATCCTGGCCGTCGTGCGTACCGCCATGGCGGCCCCGCCGCCGGACGCGGACGGTTGCAAGGATTTCTTCGTGTCGCGCCTTACCGGCTACTACCTCTCCAGCTGCACGCAGAGCAACTTCGACTCCTTCACTTTTGCCGATGGCCAGGACAAGGCGATCGCGGTCGAGGGAAAGATCGTGCAGAACGTCTACATGCAGCCCGACGATGCGACACCGAACTCCAAGACCCTGGTCCGGCACAACTACGAGAATGCCCTGCAGGCGGGGGGCTGGACGGTCTACTACCAGGATGACGACACCCTGGTCGCCAGGCAGGTCAAGAACGGCGCGGAACGCTGGGTGCAGCTGGATACCAACGGAGGCTCCTACTACACGCTGCACCTGGCGCAGAAGGCTGGCATGCAGCAATCCGTCGTCACCGCAGACGACATGGCGGCGGTGCTCAACCGCGATGGCCGTATCTCCCTGCACATCAATTTCGACACGGGCAAGAGCACCATCAAGCCGGACTCCCTGCCGATCATCGCGCAGATCGTCGCGGCCCTGAAGAGTAACGGCTCCCTGCAGCTCTCGGTTGAAGGCAACACCGACAATGTCGGCAATCCCCAGTCGAACATGGCCCTCTCGCTAGCTCGGGCGCAATCGGTGGTGAACGCGGTTGCCGCTGGCGGCATCGCCGCGTCCCGCATGACTGCCGTGGGCCATGGCCAGGACAGTCCCGTAGCATCCAACAGCACCGCGGACGGCCGCGCCCAGAATCGACGCGTGGACCTGGTCAAGAAGTGAGGAAGCGCGCAACGCCGGCCGGCTAAAGGAGGACGCGACCTCGCGCCTGGTCCTCAATGCTCCACTTGATTGACCAGAGCGGTCACCGGCTCGCGCTCACTCGCTCGCGGAAGCGATTTCACCGGCCACATCGCCAGCACGCGTGCGCCGCCGCACGGCGACTCCGAGATGCATACCTTCCCGTCATGCCACTCGATCGCGCGCCTGACGATCGCAAGGCCCAGGCCAAAGCCCGCCTTCCCGGCTCCCGCCGGCTCCAGCTGCACGAAGGACTCGAACACCCTCTCCCGATCCTTGGGCGGGATTCCGGGACCGTCATCGTCCACGCGCAGCTCATATGTCCCGGCGCGCACCTGGAGAGCCACGCTCACCTTGCGCTTCGCGTACCGCGTGGCGTTGTAGATCAGGTTCTTGAGCACGGATTCCAGAAGATGCAGGTCGCACACCACCCACTGGGCGTCGCTCTGTATCTGGCACCCGATGTCGATACCGGGAGGCGCATCGCGCCGGGCGGCGTCGGCGATGGCCGGAATGAGCGTAGCGAAGTTGTGCCTCCCGAGATTCAGCGCCATGTCGGCACGCTCGAGGATCGCGTAGGCAAGGGTCGCCCTGACCAGGTCATCGATGACGCCGATGTCTGCCTTGAGGTGCGCGAGCGAGCCGCCGACCTCCGCCAGACTCGTGGCCTGCTGAGCAAGCTCTATCTCAAACTGCATCCGGGCGAGCGGCGTCTTGATCTCGTGAGAGACGGCATTCGAGAGGTCCTTGTGGGACTCGATCAGCCCATCGATGCGCGCCGCCATCCTGCGAAAGGTCTCCGCCAGAGGATGGATCTGCGAATGGGGCTTGATGTCGGCGCCGAACACCCAGCTGCGATTGCCGAACCCCGCCACGGCCCTTTCCAGCGTGCGCAGGTCACGCGTCAATGGCCAGATCCAGATCATCAGCACCAGCGCGATCAGCGCGTAAAAGAGCATGGTGAGTGTCCATTCAAGAGCACCGCGCCGCGTGGCGGGCTCGATGTGCTTGACCGCCAGGATGTGCTGAGCATCGAGCTGCTTCATGGCCCACGTGTCGCCGGACTCGGCTCCCATGAAGGCGATGTCGCCGCGTGCCAGCCTGGCGAGCGTCTCGCGGCCGGCAACATCCTGCGTAGCGAACAACTCCATGTCGATGCCGCTTTCCCCGGAAATGGCGGCGATGCGCTGTTTCCAGCGCTCACGGGGAGTCTCACGCAGCTCGCCGGCTACGGCTGCCATCGCAACGGCGACGGGCCCGGTTTCGGTGGGATCCGCTTTGCCGTACGCCTGCAGCAACCGGTCCTGCGCCCAGCTCACGACGGCCAGGGTCAGGATGATGATCAGGTACAAACTCAGAAAATGCCGTGTCATGTCACCACGCGTCGGGAACAAACAGATAACCCGCTCCCCAGATGGTCTTGATCCGCTCCGAATGCTCGGCGTCCTCTCCCAGTTTTCTGCGCAAACGCGACACGCGTATGTCCAGCATCCGGTCGATGCCGTCGTACTCGCGGTGGTAGAGGCTCCTGAAAAGATCATTGCGAGACTGGATCTCGCCCGCATGCGCCGCAAGATGGGCCAGCAGCTCGAACTCGTTGCGCGACAGCTCGATCGGCAGGCCGTTGAGATTTACGGTGCGCGAGGTGAGATTGATCGCCAGCCGCCCGAAGCGCAGCGACCTGGAGGCGATCTCCATGCCGGCCCGGCTGCGCCGGAGCAGCGCGTTGATCCTCGCCAGCAGGACTCTGGGCTCGACGGGCTTGATGACGTAATCGTCCGCTCCCAGCTCCAGGCCGAGAACATGATCGATATCGTTGTCGCGCGCGGTGAGGATCAGGATCGGGTTGCCGTAAGCGGGCCGCAGCTGCCGACAGACCGCGAAGCCATCCTCTCCAGGCAGGCCCAGGTCGAGAATGATGATATCCGGCGGGCTCTCCCGCACGAGCTCCAGAACGCGGTCACCCCGGGCCACGGCCGTCACCCGCATCCCATGGGTCTGCAGATAGCGGCTCACGAGCTCTGCGAGTCGCAGGTCATCCTCGACCAGCAGCACTGAAGTTTCAGACGGAGTGAGGCTCATCGGGGCTGCCGGATCAGTCGAAGATGTTCCAGGGTTGGCGGCGCTTGTGCCGGTAGAGAATCGCCTCCTTGATGACGCGCAGCACCTCGGAAGCCAGGACCTGCTGCAATGCCGGATCGCGCAGTTGAAATGTCAGATCCTGGGCGAACACCAGCTCCACGGTATAGGCGCCGGCCTCATAGTGCTCCCAGCACTGCTTCACCTCCGGGCGATCCACGATCACCAGACAGAGCGATTCCTCATGAGGGGCGCTCCACCTCGCGCGCACCACCGTGTCACACTGCTCATCGTGTGCGGAGAGCGAGCAGACCCGGGGGCTCAGCTCCAGCTCGATGCCGGCGCTCGACACTTCGGTCGCAGCGCAAGCCTGCTTCGGCATCGAGCTCATCGCCCAGACGATCAGGCAAGCCAGCTCGATCCTGATGCCACCCCGCTTGCGCACCCCTGCTCTCCCCTTGCCGGCCATCACGGCGAAAACTCGTAAGTGGCGCCGGCGAACACCGTCGCAACGTAACGTTGTGCCACGATGGGACTGTCCGCGATGGCCTTGCCCAGCCGCTCGTACTGCGCCAGGGCGGTGAGCCGCCACTTGCGGGTCAGGCGGTGCGTGTAGCCCAGTTTCATGAAGGGATTGACCGCCGATCCTCCCTCGTAAATGTTCGGCGCTCCGTAATAATAGTTGACGATCGCCGCGCTCTTCCAGGTGAGGCCCACGCTGGCCGTGAGGGGGCTTGACTCGGTCAAGGGGACGGCGAGCGCTGCGCGGATCTCATCGCCATGATTGTGGCCGGTAATCTCGTGCAACGCGTCCACCTGGGCGGACAGGCGGTGCACTTTGAACGTCCACTCGGGTCCGGCGAGGTAGGTGATCTGGCGGGGACGCGAGGGGAAGGGCGTCCGGGTCGCCGAGCCCGGCGAGCTCGCCTCGGCGTTGCCGCCCACCCCGCTCGCGGCGCCGTTGCCGGAGCCCGGCAGGCCCCCGATGAAAATGTTCTGCAGATCGCTGCGATAGAAGAAGACGCGGTCGTAGCCGGGGCTGGCGATGAGGCTGAAGGCATTCGAGTCGCTCTCGCTCAGCGTCACGCCGAAGTCCAGATTCTCGATGAAGACCCGCTTGCCGTAGTAGCTGAACTGCGGAATGACGACGAGCGGTATGTTCGCGCCATGCACCACGGGATTGGTCCTGATCCCGGCACCCAGTGCGACGCTGAAATTCCAGTGCCCGACCGCGACGCAATCGCTGCCAGGTCCGGTGCAGTCGTCTGCCGAAGAGGCGCACGCCGCGCGGGAGCAGAACAGGGCCATTACCAACAGGCTGATCCGCCATGAGCGGCGCATTGAGCTCTCGATATGCAACTCTGTTGCGATGATGTCAGAACCGGCGCCACGCAGCCAATCGCAGCTGTAGCAGTTTGTAGCAACCTGTATCGCCTCGGATGCAATTTTGCCCGCAGGTGTAGCGCGCCCGGCTACACCCGGCTTAGAAAGGCATACAGTCCGGTCGGTGCCTTCGCGTAGCATCGCGATGAGCGAGAAACGACGCAGGAACGACCATGAAACGGAGGAATGCCGCGCGGCCGGGGCTCAGGGAAAGCGGGCTGTCAGTTTCAAGCCGGCTGTCGACAGGCGCTCCAGCCGGAACCGGGTTGCGCTGGCGCGTACTCGCAAGCGCGCTTGCGCTATCGAGCGGCCTCGCGGCCTGCGGCGGCGCGGGGACCAGTGTCTCGGTCTCGAGTCCAGGAGCGAGCTCCGGCTTTCTCTATGTCGCCTCCGCAGCGGCCGACGGAGGGAGCGGTGAGGTGCTGCAATATTCCATCGGCTCCATGGGCTCGCTCACTGTCCAGAGCGTGCCTTCCGTCCCCGCGGGTACCGATCCAATCGGAATCACCGCCGATCCATCGGGCCGGTATGTCTACGTGGTGAACGCCGGTGACCGCACGATTTCGGAATATGCCGTGGGCGCAGGAGGGAGCTTGACGCAACTGTCACCGGCCACCGTCAGCCTCCCCGCATCGACTTCACAAGGCGGTGATTTCTCGGCGACTGTCGACCCGAGCGGTCATTATCTGTATGTCGTCGTCTCACCGCCCGGTGAGACTTTGGTAGCGTCCCCGGCCTTCATCGCTCAGTATTCCATCGGAAGCGGCGGGCTGCTGACCCCGCTCACTCCCGCTGCCATCACCTTGTCCACTCTTGCCGTGGGAGCCCTCGCAGTCGACTCCATTGGGCGCCATGCCTACCTGGGAGGGGGTGCCAGCGGAGTGGTTCTGCAGTTCGCGATCGGCTCGGACGGCACGCTTTCACCTTTGGCGCTCCCCGGTGTCGCAGCAGACGACCCAACCGGCGTCGTCCTTGCACCCCGGACCGCCGTGGCTTACGTGCTTGGCAGATGCGTGGATACGGCCTGCGACGGGGAAGTCTCTCAGTACCTGATCGGCTCCGACGCATCCCTGAATCCACGCCAGTCCACCACGCTCGCCGGCAGCCACATCATACCGGTGGGCATGGTTGTGAACGCCGCGGGATCGAGCGCGTATCTGTTGGCCAACCTCATGGGCGTCGACACCAATTCCGGAACGCTCTACCCATACGCCATCGACGCTTCCGGCGCACTCGTGCCTCAGGGTCAGCTCGAGACGGGATCCGCGGCGGTCGCTGAAGCCCTGAACGGGAGCGATCTGTATATCCTCTCCTCGAACGCATTGGCAGCTCCGCCCAACGGCAGCGGCGGACACCTCGCTCACTTCACGCTGGACCGCGGCGGCATGCCGACCGAGGCCGAGGGAACCGCGATTGCCGGCCGAAACCCCACTGCAATGGCACTGGTGATTGCGCCCTGACCGGCGCGGCTCGAAGCCTCTCAGCGTGGATAGTCCCGCCACAGCCAGCGCATGGCTTGGGGTACCTGAGCCGCGTTCTCCACGCCGCAGTGCGTGTCGCCAGTCATGACGAATTTGTGATCGTAGTGCTTTTCATCCAGCGCCGCGGACACGGCCTGATTCAACTCCAGCCAACTTCCCCACCCTTCCACCACCGCGTCATGGGCACCGACTTGCTGGAAAACACGGATCGGCTTGCGAGCGGCGCCGCGGATGAGGCGCGCATACACCTGCCCGCCACGGATGTTCGCGTAGCTGCCGCTCAATGAGAGCACTTTGCGGAAGCGGTCGGGGAACTGCCAGGCAGCGGTCAAAGAGGCGATCCCACCGCTGCTGCAACCGCCGATGGCGCGCGCGCTTGCGTCCTCGCGCAGATGAACGTGTTGGCGCACCTCCGGGAGGATCTCAGTCCACAGAAACGTCGCGTAAGCAGGACTCAGCGTGTCGTACTCGACGGAACGATTGCTGTTGATGGGTTTGCCGTCCCGGTGCCCGGTGGAGGCGCCGGGGTTCACGAAGACCGCCGCGATCACCGGGAGCTGGCCATGCGCGATGAGGTTATCCAGCACGACCGGCAACCGCCAGTGACCGTCGCGCTTCACGAAATCCGCGCCGTCCTGGAAAATCATCAACGCCGCCGGCTTCGCCGGCGTGTACTGCGCGGGGGTGTACAACCACCAGTCGTGCACGAATCCCGGAAATGTCCTGGAGTCGGGCGCGTGGAATTCCTCGATCTTGCCCTCCGGCACGCCGGGCTGCGCGATGGAGTCCGGCCCAAAGACATCCTTCGCCGGCGCTGGCGGCTGGCTCCAGGCCGACTGCTGGATGGACAAGAAGACCGCCGCCACGAGCAGCGCTCGTGCGATTCCTCTATATCGGCTCATGACTGCCCCCCGTACGTTTGCGCGCGCGTCATTCTAGCCGATTGCTGTTTCCGTGGCCGCGTGCCCAGCGTGGCACATCGAGCACGCAATCGAACCTCACCTCGATCGCAGACTCACCATGGCACCGTGCCATCATCGTCAAAGTACCCGCCCGTCGGACCGTCAGCGCCGAGCATCGCCAGACGTTTGACGATTCCTGCCGCCTGCTGCACAGTGCGCTGCCCACGGTGGGCGTTGAGATCGGTAGCGGTGTACCCGGGAGCTGCGGCATTCACGAGCACTCCACGGGGTGCGAGCTCCTTCGCGAACGACACCGTGACGGCGTTCAACGCAGCCTTGGAGCTTCCGTAACCCAGCATGTTGACGGAGTAGGACGGGCTGGTGCGATCGACGGCGCGCCCAAGGGAGGCGCTGTAGCTGCTGACCATCACGATGCGCGCGGCCGGGGCAGCCAGCAGAAGCGGCAGGAATGCCTGGGTCACGCGGATCGCGCCAAATACGTTGACTTCGTACGTGGCCTTGATATCGGCGATCCGCTGCTCGCTCGGCGGGCGATCGTAGTTGATGGCGATACCGGCGTTGTTGACCAGAACGTCGAGATGTGAGCATTGCTGCGAGAGGATGCGCGCCGCGGCCGCCACACTCTCATCCTTGGAGACATCCATCTCGACCCACTGCACATCCAGTCCTTCGGCCCGCAAATCAGCGGCGGCGCGCGTACCGCGGTCGGCATCCCTGGCGCCGAGCCAGACGCTGAATCCCTCCATCGCCAGGCGACGGGCCACTTCGCGACCGATCCCCTTGTTGGCGCCCGTGACCAGGGCGCGCTTTGCTGCCGTCATCCTCGAGTCTCCGTGTCCAGTCCCCGACAATGGTGTGCTGGCACGCAGCTCGCCGCAAGGCAAGGCGCGAGCTGCACCCTGCCGGGGCGGCGGAAGGGCAAATCCTCAGCCGAGCGTCCGCTCCAGGATCCAAGGTCCGCGGTCGCAGTCGGCGGGACCGAGGGCGAGCGCGCCGCAGCGGCCGTATTCCGCCTTGTCAGTATTGATACCGGACTCCCAACAGCACCTGCCGTCCGGTGTGGTGGTAGTAGGTCACCAGGTTCCTGGAGGTGTCGTTGAACTGGCTTTCGAACTGATCCGTGAGGTTGACTCCCTCCAGGGTGACCCGGAAGTGAGACGTCAGGTTGTACTGCAGCGACGCGTCCAGATTGAACGTCGAGTTCCAGCCGTCGGCATCCGTACCCACCTCCTGCCCCGGCACCTGGGTGAGATAGCGGCTGCGATACGCGCCGGAGACGCGGATGCTCCACGTGGGATCCTCGTAGTAGAGCGTCATGCCGGCGGTGTCCTTCGACAGTCCCAGCAATTCGTTGGTCACGAACGTCGTCGCGCCGGTCGCGTACCTGACACTCGAGCTCACGTACGTGTAGTTCATGAGCACGCCCATGTTGCTCAGCAGGCCGGGCAGGAAGCGCAACGGTTGCTGGTAGTTGACCTCGACGCCGTTCAGCTCGCCTCCCGGGGTGTTCACCGGAGCGGAGAACGCCCACGTCGCGCTGGGGCTGCAGCCCGGAGTCGAGCCGCAGGCCGCGATCGCCAGGGAATTGGGGACGCCGAACGGATTCCCGTCGAACACCGTGTTCGTGACCTGCGAGACCACCGAGCGCAGGATGTCCTTGCGGAACGGAGCCACCGCGACCAGCGTGCCGGGAGCCGGATACCACTCGAACGACAGATCGTACGCGTTGGTGAGGAACGGCTGCAGATTCGGGTTGCCGGTCTTCACGTTGAACTGGGTCCCCGAGACGGAGACGCTGGTGCTGGCGGCCACATCCGTCAGGTTCGGCCGGGACAGATCGCGCGAGTAGGCGAAGCGCGCCAGGAAGTGATCGGTGAGGGACCAGATCACGTTGAGCGCCGGGAGCACATTGTCGTAAGTGTGGTCGGCGGAGATGGGCACCAGCGTCGATGAGTAGCCCAATGAGGATTGGTCGGTCTTGACCACGCGAACACCGAGGTTGCCGCGCAATTCGCGCGACAGCAGCTGCGATTGGAAGTCCATCTGCAGATAGCCGCCGAGATCCTTCTCCTTGACCTGCACATTGTTGCCGAGGTCGCCGGCGGTGCTGACCGCGAACAGCGTACTGTTCGAGTAGATGCCCAAAGCGTTCTGCGCGAGCGCCACACTCGGCGTTGCCCAGGTCGTGGTGCTCCCGGACGGCGGATTGACGCCTGCGGCACTGAGGTAGTTCAGAACCTGCGCGTAGCTTGCGATGGGCACTTTCTGCAGGGCGGCGTACGCGTTGGTCGCGGTCACCGTCTCACCGTTCACCAACCGCAGCGAAGTCGCGTTGAAGTCATATTCCTTGTACTGCACGCCGCTCGACAGGCGAATACTGTCACTCGCTTTGAAGTGAGCGTTCAGCTCTGCGTTCTTGAATTTGTTGGTCGTCGTCTGGGGGCGCTCACGCACCTCCGTGAGCAACCAGGGACCGTCGGCACCGACGTTCTCAGCGCCGAAATTCAGGTACGGTACCTTGCCGGAGAAGTCGTAGCTAACCCTCTGGTTGTATTGGTCCCAGCCAAGGGTCGTCTGCACCGGGTTGGCGAAACGCGACTGCGAATAGCCCAGCATTTCATCCAGGCTCCATCGGTCGCTGAGCGTGTTCTGCCCCGCAAGTGTCGCCTGGTTGAAATTCGTGTGCAGGCTGTCGTACCTGTCCTCCACGCGCGTGTCGACGCCGCTGAACGTGCCGGACCTCATGACGCCCTGGCTGTCGATATTCTCGGCCAGGACATTGATGCACCCGACGCTGGTCTGGGAAGCCGGCTTGGTGCAGCTTCCCTGGCCGGAAAGCCCCGGCGCCTCCAGATACCGCTCCTGACGCGACGCCTGATAGTAGGAGTGCAGGACATCGAGCGAGAACAGGTTTGCGTCGTTGGGTTTCCACTGCAACGAGCCGGTGATCCCTAAACGGCTCTCCCCGTCCTGGTAGAAGTCATAGCGCGGAAAGCGCGGATGCAACGCGGAGTCGGCCGTCTGGCACACGCTCGGCAGGGTCGCCGCTGTCCCGGTGCAGGCCGTGCCGAGAACGGACGCGAACCCGTACGGTGACGGTCCCAGGGGGCTCGTGCCGGTCTTGAGCACCTGCGCCTGATCCCAACGCACCGTGCTGTCCCCGGCGTCGAGGTAGTCGCGCTTGCTCCAGGAGAGCGAAGCCAGGGCGCCGAACTTGCCGTCAGCGAACACGTTCGAGATCAGGCCCGAGAGCTGCGGGCCCACCGTGTCCGACAGGTCGTTGTAGTTCGCTTTCGCCTGGCCGATGAGGACGAACTTGTTGTAATCCAACGGATGGGCGGTGTGCAGGTCGACGGTGGCGCCAAGGGAGCCCTCGTCGACGGATGCCTCGGAGGTCTTGCGAACCGTGAGGGAGTTGAACAGATCGGACGAGAAGATATTGAAGTCGAACGCGCGAGTGCGATTGACGCCGCCCTCGTTGTCCGGGCCGCCCGTGGTGGTCAACGCTTCCATGCCGTTGATACGCACGCGCGTGAACTGAGGACCGAGACCACGCACGGTGAGCTGCCTGCCCTCTCCCTGCTCGCGCGTGACGGCGACGCCAGGAATGCGTTGCAGCGACTCGGCCAGGTTCTGATCCGGAAACTTACCGATATCCTCCGCGAGGATGGTGTCGGCCTCGGCGGCCATGTTCTGCTTGAGCTGCAGGGCCTGTTCCAGGCTGCTGCGGTAGCCGGTCACCACGACCTCCTGGAGCGACGCCGACGAGTCGTCTTGCGCAGCGGCGGCGGCCAGCCGCGTCGATCCGTCAGCGCCCGTGGTGTTGTTTTGAGACTGCGCGTAGACGAGGCCGGCGTGGATCGTACCCAGCGCCAGAACAGCGCGCACCGCGCCGTATGCGAGGCTGCTGGCGCCCCTGAATCGATGGCTCGTGTTCATTATCCCCCTCCATCACGCCCGGCCGGTGGATGCTACCGGTAACACTCAAGGTCGCTATTTTTTCGCAGAAACCGGCCTGAGAAAGCCTCTGACACCGGTTGCAGAAACGTTAGCAATATCTCTGCGAGCCCGCAAGACCCGGCAACCGTGCGTGACGCGGCCCGTGGCAGCGCGGCGGGATCGAGCACAACGCGCACCACCGCGCGTAGTTGAGCGTTGTTGATCGTATACGAGCGCAAGTGAGCGCTACGGATCGGTCGCCAGGCGTGGCCCAGCAGCCACAACCGTTTGTCTCGCGCGCGACAAAAATCTCGTGCATCAGTGGTTTGAGAGAGTCGACGAGCCAGCCGGCGCGACCGGCGATGCCTCGTCTGCGCGTCGGCGCTGGAGCACGCCTACGGGGTTCCAGTCATCGCCGCCGCGCAGAAAAACCTCCGGAGAGAATGTCTGCGCCTGCTGCGTAGTCAGCTGCACCGCGTGCGGCTCTCGTTGCGCGTGATCCGCGCCCGGCCCGCTCGACTGATATTCGGCGAGGAACGCCGTAGGGAGATAGTGGGTCTCCTCAGGATGCCACTCGCGCCAACCCGCGGGAACGATCTGGGCATCCATCCACGTGTTGGCGAAGACCACGCTCGCGTAGGCACGCCAGGGTCGGCCCAGATAGACGTTCGCAACTCCCGGCGCGGCCTCCAACCGGCAGTCGTGGAAGAGGAAGCCCGAGTCCTGTGCGCTGGAGCTGCGGCTCTGGGCAGTGATAAAGCCAATGGAATGCGGCGTGCTGCGGATAACGCAATGATCGAACACGCTCTTGCCGTCGCCGAAGATGAAATCGACGTTGCCCGCGATGACACAGTGACTGAAATACTGGCGCGCGGCAGGACAGGCGCCGGCCGTGGCGGCGCACTCCGGAGTGCCCGCATACAGCGTGTCCTGGTTGCCCAGCACGCGCACGTTGTCGAAGATGGCGCGGTCGGCACGCACCAGCAGGGCGACGGCCTGCGAGCCCTGCGGCAACTGCGGATGACTGGCATTGAAGTCGTTCTCGAAAGAGAGGTTCTCGGCAAGGAAGTCGGGGGCAAGCACATTCACGGTCGCCGATTGCAGCGTTCCCCCTGCCGTGCCGGCGCTCCTGTCGGCCACCACTACCGTTCGGGAGGCGTCCTGGTACGGGCTGCGCAGCACGATGTTGGGCTTCCTGATGGTCAGGACTTCGTGATAGGTCCCCGGGGCGACCGAGATGACCGCTCCGCCGGATGGGGCCACATCGATGGCGCGCTGGATGGAGTAGTAGTCGCCGGTCCCGTCCGCAGCGACGTACAGAGTGTTGTCCCTGGGTGGGACCTCCACCGTGAGCCGGGGCGCCGCTCGCAACGCTGGAAAGGCGACGAAACGTGTTGCGCAGGCCAACGGCGTGCCTGCATGACTGGCCGCCGCTCGCTCCGAGGTGACGCCTGGCCCTTGCGGAACCAGATTGCCGACGGCCGGCCCGAGGGTAACGTCGGCATGCTCGGCGAGCACGTGCGACTCGCTCAGGTCCTCGGCAAACACGCCATCCAGTCGCACCCCAAGCTCATGCTGCGCATCCAGTCCCGCGAAGATGTACTCCCCCGGAGTGAGGATGTGCACGTCGTGCAGGGTGATGTCGCGGTACTCCGGGAGCAGCTCTCCGGAGAAGTTCGTGTAATGCGGCGTGAGCACGATCGGATTGGTGACGTTGCGGATGCAGATGTTCTCATACCTGACATCGTGTACCAGTCCGCCGCGGCTCGGATCGGACTTGATGCGAATGCCGTTCTGAGCCCCGTCGATGGTCAGATTCCTCACCAGCACGTGGCTGACGCCACCGCCGGTGCCGCTGCCGATGGACATGCCGTGTCCGGCGTAGAAGTGATCGTCCAGAACGGAAATGTGTGCGGCGGCGGCGCCGGGCCGCGACCCGATGGCGACGCTGTCGTCGCCTGCATGGATGTAGCAATGCCGGATCGTGACATTGGTAGAGGAAACCGGATCGATGCCATCGGTGTTGCGGGCAGTCTCCGGGGTCATGATGTTCACGCTCCAGGCAGTGAACCCGTCGGAGTTGTGCACCACGACATGGTGGGCGGGCGAATCGCGCAGGGTGATCCGGTAGAGGGTGAAGTTGCGGACCGCGTCGAGCTCGATCAGTCCGGGCACCTTCTGATATCGGTCCAGCACTTTGGCCGTGTGCGCCAGTTGCCACCAGGTCGCAGTCGTCCCGAGGATCCTGGCTCCGCCGCGACCATCGATGGATCCATCGCCCATGATGCCGCTATCGCGGATACCGCGGCCGTTGAGCAGCGGCTTGCAGCCCTGGCCGCGCTCGCCAAGAACGCCGCAGCTGCCGGGAGTGATGTCGTACACCCGCGGATCGACCGACGCGGCCAGCGAGGTGTTGGCACGGACGACCAGCGTCACGCCCGAGCGGAGCGTCAGTGGACCTGCGAGAAAGATCTGCTTGCTGCCCTCGCCTTGCAGGACGACGGCCTGACCCTGCGGGCAGCGATCCATGGCTCGCTGGATACGATCGGTGTCCAGATCGTGCTCGGCCTGCACCGGGAGATCGCCGTCCACGGCGGCCAGACGTGCACGTAGAACCACGCAGGCGCGGGGAATATGCGGCTCAACGACACGGCGCGTATCCTGCGCACGCGCCGCGGAGGCACCTGCCATGACCAGTATCGCCACCAAGGCGACATGACAGAAGAGACGCACGAGCGAATCCTCCCCGGCGCTCACAGCCGATAGGTCTGCTTCGGCAATTTGTAGGCGAGGTCGACGGCGAGCTCCGCGGCCTGGTCCTCTTCCAGGCGGTGCTCAGCGACCAGGCGGGCTAGAAAAGCGCAGTCGATCCGCCGTGCCACATCGTGACGCGCCGGAATCGACAGCAGCGCGCGAGTGTCATCGTTGAATCCTACGGTGTTGTAGAACCCTGCTGTCTCAGTGGTCTGCGCACGGTAGCGGCGAAGACCCTCCGGGCTGTCGTGGAACCACCAGGCGGGACCCAGCTTCAGTATCGGGTAGTGGCCGGCCAGGGGCGCGAGCTCCCGGCTGTAGGCCGACTCATCCAGGGTGAACACGATCACCGACAACCGCGGATGGTTGCCGAAGCGATCCAATAAAGGCTTCAGCGCGCGCACATAGTCGGTCGGCTGCGGAATATCCGCTCCCTTGTCCCGGCCATGGCTCTCGAAGAGCGGGCGGTTGTGATTGCGAAAGGCTCCCGGATGGATCTGCATCACCAGCCCATCCTCGACACTCATCTTTGCCATCTCCGTGAGCATCTGCGCACGAAACAACTCAGCCTGTGCCGGAGTGAAGCGTCCCGAGACGATGTCCGCGAATAGAGCTTGCACGTCCCTTTCGGAGAGGTCCGCGGTGGCCGCGCTCGGATGGCCATGATCGGTGGCCGTCGTGCCGAGGGAGGCGAACGCAGCGCGGCGATCCCTGTGTGCCTGCAGGTAGCCGTGCCACGAGTAGACGTCGCGCCCGGTCATGCTCCCGAACTGCTGCAGGGCGTCCTTGAACGACTCGTGCTCGGGATCCACGACAGGATCCGGGCGATAGGTGCTGATGACGCGGCCTCGCCAGCCGCTGCTGCGAATCGCCTCGTGAGCCGCGAGCGTATCGGTGGGGCTTTCGGTGGTCGCCAGCACTTCGATGTTGAATCGCTCGAACAGCGCACGTGGACGGAACGGCGCCGTCTGCAGCGCTGCGCCGATCGAATCGAAATACAGGTCAGCCGTCGCCGCTTCCAGGCGCACTTCCAGACCGAACACTTGCGCGAACACCTGGTCGAGCCAGAGCGCCGAAGGGGTGCCGCGAAACAACTGATAGTGGCTCGCGAACTGCCGCCAGGCAGTTCGCGGCTCGAACGCGGGCGCACCGCGGCGGGAGCTGACACCCAACTGGTCCAGGAGCACGCCCTGGCTGAAGAGCATGCGGTAAAGGTAATGATCCGGTGCGAGCAGCAGATCCACCGCGTCCCCGAACGGCTCGTCATACGCGAACCACGCCGGATCGGTGTGGCCGTGGGGGCTGACGATCGGCAGATCACGCACGTGCGCGTGCAACGAGCGCGCCACAGCACGAACCGCGGGCTGCGCGGGAAACAGACGATCGGGATCGAGTCGCAGCGGGCGTGACATGGAGCGATTATAGGTAACCGGTGTCAGAATCCGCAATGATGGTCACCACAGGCCCGACTGCAAGGCTCTTCAGGAGCGCCGCGAGGGCGCGCCGGGCGGCGGGGCCGTCGATTGGCGCTCGACCAGGTCCGGGGTGAATTCCGACGGCGGCGGCACCGCCTTCGCCGTCTCCTTCTCCTTCGCTTTCGCGAACAGCTTCTCCGCGGCTGCCCTGCCCATCTCGCGCACCGGCAGGCGCACGGAGGTCATGGCCGGCCACATGCGTGTGGCGATCGGAGCGTCGTCGAAGCCGATGAGCGAGAGGTCATCCGGGATTCGTATGCCGAGTTCGTGCGCGGCGCCGTAGACGCCGCTCGCCATCTCGTCGTTGCCGGCAAAGATCGCCGTCGGCCGATCCGGCCTGCGCAACAGCTCGCGGCCGCGAGCCAATCCCGACTCATACGTATAGGCGCCCGGAAGAACGAGGTCCGGTGCCAGCTCCAGGCCGTACTCGGCCAACCCGCCGATGAAACCTTCGCGTCGCTCATGGGCCGAGCGAAACATGGGAGGTCCGGAGATATAGGCGATGCGCCGATGTCCGAGCTCCGCAAGGCGACGGGCGGCCGCGGCGGCGCCGCGAGCATCATGCGTCAGTACCACGCGCTGCGCCTTGTCGTTCGCAGCCGCGCACGTGATGCGCACGTATGGGCAGTCTGCGCTCTCGAGCAGTTTCGCGAGCCGCTCGTCGTCCGAGACGGACGGGATCAGCACGACCCCAAACAACCGCAGCCGCTCCACGAAGGAGCGCATGTCATCGAGAAACTTCGGACTGCGGCGGTCGCAGGGCCGGATCACCAGCTCGTAACCGCGATCGGCGAGGGCGTCCAGGATGCCCAGATGGATGTTCTCCACATACTGGGAATTGGGGTTGTCGTGGATCAGGCCGACGAGGAACGAGCGGCGGAATGCCAGGCCGCGAGCTTGCGGATCGGGCTGATAGCCGTGCTCGGCGATGACCGCTTCGACGCGTGCCCGGGTCTTTTTGTTGACGTACGGGGCTTTGTTGATCACCCGGGAAACGGTCTTCTTCGACACCCCGGCGAGGTGTGCGATGTCGGTGATCGTGAGCCGGGCACGGGCCTGCGCGCGCGCGGAATCCTCTCGTGCCGAGCTCTTGGCGCGACTGGATTGAGTGGGCGTTTTCAAGCGGCTGCTCATCGGCCTTTCTTCTATGCGTGCACCGGCTCGCGCTCGATCCTCATCGTACGTCGCACACGCTCAAGGAGCGTGTTGTGGCTGGCGCACGACCCCCACTATCCGTCGCACCCGCCGAGAGCCGCCTGCACCACGGCGCGCACGCGGCGGAGCGGGCCGGAACTAGTGTAGCAGACCAATGGCAGACACCGGGCGCGGAAGCTCTTGACCTAGTCTTTGAAGCACAATCAGGCACCATATCTCCGGATTTGCACAATTTCTGATACCGGTTACCATGATAGCCATGCAGGCTCCGCCGGACAAACCCGACGTGCTTCAGGTGCACCCCCTCGATGAGGTGCTGGTGGCCCTGCGCGATCTGCAGCCGGGTGAGACCGTCCGCTCATCGACGCAGACGCTGACCGCAGCGACTGCCGTGCCCCGGGGACATAAGCTCTCACGGGTCGCCATCAGCGCAGGGGCAGTCGTGTGCAAGTATGGGTGGCCCATCGGTCGGGCGACTCGGGACATCGCCCCGGGGGAACACGTTCACACCCACAACCTGGCCACCGCGCTCACGACTCGCGAGGACTACAGATACTCGAGGCACCCCGCCGTCGCGGCACCCGCAGCCCCCGCAACTGGAAGCTCCGCACCTGGAGGCCCCGCGGGGGGGCGCACCTTCCTCGGTTATCCGCGGCGCGACGGCCGCGTCGGAACCCGCAACGAGCTTTGGGTGCTCTCCACAGTCGGTTGCGTCGCGCATACCGCGAAGCGTATTGCGGAAATCGCCGGCCAGCGTCTGCGAGGGCGTGTCGACGGAGTACACGCCCTCACCCATCCGTTCGGCTGCTCGCAGCTGGGGGATGACCTCCTGCATACGCGGCGGGTCCTGGCATCGCTCGCCGCCCATCCCAACGCAGGCGCCGTGCTGGTGGTCGGTCTCGGATGCGAGAGCAACCAGCTCCCGGCGCTGCTGCAGGCCGCCAACCTCGATCCCCGCCGCGTACGGAGCTTCAACGCGCAGACCGTGGGTGATGAGATCGAGGAGGGTGTGCGTGCGCTGGAGCAGCTGGCCGAGCTTCTTCAGCAGGATGTACGCGTGCCGCGCCCGCTGTCCGATCTGGTTGTGGGGCTCAAGTGCGGCGGCTCCGACGCATTCAGCGGGCTGACTGCCAACCCTCTGGTCGGCCGCATCAGCAGCACTCTCGCGCTCGCGGGGGGTACGCCCATCCTGACAGAGATCCCCGAGATCTTCGGCGCCGAGCGGATACTGATGGCGCGCGCCATCGATGCGAGCGTATTCAACGCGACGGCAGAGCTGGTCAACGACTTCAAGGAGTACTTCACCGCCGCCGGGCAGCCCGTGTCGGAGAACCCCTCCCCGGGCAACCAGGCGGGGGGAATCACCACGCTGGAGGAGAAGTCGCTAGGTGCCGTGCAAAAAGCGGGCGATGCGCCTCTAACGCAGGTGCTACGCTACGGCGACCGGGTCCGCAACCACGGGTTGGCGTTGCTCGAGGCTCCAGGAAACGACGCGGTGTCCAGCACCGCCCTCGCGGCCGCCGGTGCCACGGTGCTGCTGTTCACTACCGGGCGCGGCACCCCCCTGGGTTTTCCCGCACCGACTCTGAAGATCTCCACCACCAGCACGCTCGCACAGGCGAAGCCGCGCTGGATCGATTTCGATGCCGGGCCGTTGCTCGCCGGCGCGAGCATGGACGAGCTCACGCAGGATCTGCTCGAGCTGGTGATCGCCACCGCCTCCGGCCGCCCGACCCGCGCCGAGCTCAACGGCGAGCGTGAGGTCGCCATCTGGAAGACCGGAGTGACCCTGTGAGATCGGATCGGACAGCCGTGCCGACGGCTGCTGCGGCCGCTGACCGTGCGGGATTGCCGCCCCCGGACCTGGAGCGGCCCGGAGGGTTCCGCTGGATCATCTGCGCACTGCTGTTCGCGGCGACGGCGCTGAACTACGTCGACCGGCAGATCATCGGCATCCTGCAGCCGCAGCTTGCCCAACAGTTCCACTGGAGCGAGAGCGACTACGGCAACATCGTTTTCTGGTTCCAGCTCGCCTATGCGCTGGGGTATGTGGTCTTCGGCAAGCTGATCGACAGGATGGGAGCGCGGTTCGGGTACGCGCTGGCCGTGGGCATCTGGACCGTAGCGCACGTGGCGCACGCATGGGCGAGCTCGCTGGCGAGCTTCATGGTCGCACGCTTCGCCATCGGGCTCGGGGAATCGGGCAACTTTCCCGCCGGATTGAAGGCCGTCGCCGAGTGGTTCCCGAAGCAGGAGCGCGCCTTCGCGACCGGCCTGTTCAACGCAGGAACCAACGTCGGCGCGATCGTCACGCCGCTCATCGTTCCGGCGATCACGCTGACACTGGGCTGGCGCGCAGCCTTCTTGATCACCGGCAGCTTCACCGTGTTCTGGCTGATCGCATGGCTGGCGATATACCGCTCGCCGCGCGAGCAACCGCGCCTGCGCCCCGCGGAGCTGGCGCTGATCGAGAGCGACCCCGCTGATCCGCCGGAATCGATTCCGTGGACCCGCCTGTTGAAAGTGCGCGAGACCTGGGCCTATGCGAGCGCCAAGTTCCTGATCGACCCGATCTGGTGGATGTACCTGTTCTGGCTGCCCGACTTCCTCGTCAAGCGCCATCACCTGGATCTGAAGACCTTCGGGCCGCCGCTGGTGGCCATCTACATCGTGTCGGATCTCGGCAGCATTGCCGGTGGCTGGATGTCTTCACGGCTGCTGCGCGCCGGATGCACGCTCAATGCGGCGCGCAAATGGACGATGCTGCTGTGCGCCGTTCTGGTGATGCCTGTCTTCGCAGCCTCGTACGTCGACAGCCTGTGGGCCGCCGTCGCCATCGTTGCGCTCGCCGCAGCGGCGCACCAGGGATTCTCCTGCAACTTGTTCACACTGCCGTCGGACCTATTCCCACGACGGGCCGTCGGCTCGCTGGTCGGGATCGGCGGCACCGCAGGGGCCATCGGCGGCATGTTGCTGGCGAAGTACGCCGGTTGGGTCCTGGACCGCATCGGCAGCTTCGCTCCCATCTTCGCTCTGGCCGGCTCGGCTTATTTGCTGGCCCTGCTCGTCATTCACGTTCTCTCCCCGCGACTCGCCCCTGCGCACGTCGGCACGCTTGCCGGCGCCGGCTCGGCACGCCCACTGCTCTCTGAATCGAGGTAGCACATGCAACGCGCCCGGCAAGCTGCACTGCTGGCTGAACGTCGCACCGCTCGCGAGCTGACACGGCGCGAGTTCGTGAGTTACGCGGGCGCCGCACTCGGCGGTGCGCTCTTCAACCACCCGTGCGCCTCCGCGGCGGGCGTTGCGGCCCCGGGCTCCGCCGCCGCCGATGCGATCTGGGGTGCCGATGGAGCGGCGACCCGGATCATCCATTCGCTGCAACACCTGTCGCAGGCGGCCTTTCGAGCCGTTGACTTTGCGGTCACACGCTATGGCGCCAAGCCCTGCCGTGTCGTCTCGCAGCGCAGCCCATACCCGGATATCCGCAAATCGCCAGTCAGCGCAGGCGCCGAGCTCACAGCGGCACCCGGGTCGTTCGATTCCCGCCCGGCATTCCTTGCGGCGATCGCCGCCTGCCATGCGGCCGGTGGCGGGCGCGTGCTGGTGCCCGCCGGCGCGTGGTACTGCGCCGGCCCGATCGTGCTGCTCAGCGATGTCCACTTTCACCTGAGCGCCGGTTGCACGCTCTACTTCAGCCCCGATCCACACGACTACGCCAAGGACGGCCCGGTCGACTGCGGCGCGAACGGACGCCTGTACTACGGCCGCTGGCAGGGCAATGACTGCCTGAACTTCGGATCTCCGATCTACGCCCGTAACGCGCAGCGGATCGCGCTCAGCGGCGAAGGACCCACCTCGGTCCTCAATGGCCAGGGCATGACGCCCTTCAGCGGAAGCGGTAATGCCAGCACTTGCTGGTGGACCTACAAAGGGCTCGTCGGCAAGTACGGTTGCGTGGATGCATCAACGCCTTCGGGGCAATACCCGAACCCGAACAATCGCGATCTTCGTCAGCTCGTGCCTGATTTATCCCCGGAACTTTATGCCCAGCTCACCGATGCACAGACTCCCTGGCAGCGCGATGAGAACTACCTTCCGGCGCTCTCCGAGGCAGGCGTACCCGTCGAGAAGCGCGTGTTCGGCCTAGGGCACTACCTGCGCCCGTGCATGATCGAGCTCCTCGGGTGTACGGATGTACTGCTGGAGGGCTACTGCACCCGGAACACACCGTTCTGGCAGCATCACCCGACAGGGTGCACCAACCTCCTCATCCGCGGCGTCACCGCCGACAGCATCGGCCCCAACAACGACGGCTTCGACCCGGACGCCTCACGCAACGTGCTGTGCGAGGGCGTGACGTTCAACACCGGCGACGACTGCATCGCCATCGACTCCGGCAAGAATCGCGACACCGGCCTTGGGCCCGCGCAGGATCTGGTGATCCGCGATTGCGTGATGCACTCCGGCCACGGCGGTCTGACGATCGGCAGCCTCATGGGAGGCGGGGTCCGCAACGTGTACGCACGCGGACTGAAAATGCTCAACCGTCACTGGGCCACCGACCCGCTGCACATCGCCATCCGCATCAAGAGCAACTTGAACCGCGGCGGGTTCGTCGACAACGTCCACATCCGGGACGTCGACCTGCCGCACGGTGTCAGCCTGCAGGGCGCCGCCTATGGGAGCAGCCAACTGCAGGGGAGCCCGATCAACAAGTCGGTCGCACTCGGTGCAGCGACCCGCTCGGCGGCCAACCCCTCGAGCGCCGAAGGGGGACTGATCACGCTCGACTGCGACTACATGCCCTCCGGGGATGCCATCCGCACCCGCCCACCGGTTCTGCGCAACATCCACATTGCCAACGTGCGGGCGCAGAACGTCACGGCTCACGGCGTCACCGGGTCGTGCTTTCAGGCCCTCATCGCCCAGGGCCCCGTCGCTTCCGACTACAGCGGCCCGCTCCCCGCTCCGACCCTGACACCGATCGAGAACGTGACCATCACCGACTGCGATCTCGGCTCACCGGCGGCCAGAGACCCGGCCGGTCCCTTCTACGTGTATAACGTGCGCGACATTACCTTGCGCAACGTGCGCATTGGCGGTCGTACCTACGACACCGTGTTGTCGGATGTGCGTGACGCGCCGGTGCCGGTGCCGGCGGCGCATCGCTCCTAGTTGCACCAGGCGGACCGGCGGCCGTCAGAACGCAACCTCAGGCTCTCCGGCGACCTGGTGGCGCGTGAGTGGGGTGGGAATCGCCGCGCTCCTGCGCCTTCGGTGAACGTCTTCGCTCGCGCTTACCGCGCGCAACCTCCGTGGCGAGCGCCTCGAGCTTCGGAGCCCAGAACACACGAAAGCGCTCGAGCCAGACATCGACATCGCGCAGCGCCGCGCCCTGCAACGCATAGATCCGGCGCGATCGGTCGACACGCACGGTGGCAAAACCGGTGTCACGCAGTACCTTCAGGTGCTGGGACACTGCCGATTGTGTGACCCCGAATTCGGAGCGCACGACCACGGTCAGATCTCCGGACGAGCGCTCACCCTCGGCCAGCAACTCCAGCAGCCGTCTGCGAACCGGGTCGACCAGGACATCGAAGGGGTGCATCAGCCTCCTGTATACGCGGCCGCCGATCTCTCGGCCATACCCCGAGCCACCTGCGGATCTTCCCCACCTGCGATATGTGCCTCGGCCCAGGCGTTGGCACTTGTTCGCATGAAGGCTTTGCCCTCCTCTGAGGCCATCCACGCATGCGCCGCGCCGTGGTCTACACCGACGCCACCACCCTTCAGGTAGAGGTCCATGCCGTGCAGCGTCAGGTCCCAGCCGATGCCGACGGCTCCTGGGCCGAACTGTGCCCAGTGCTGATCCACATCCGAGGCGAGCACGATGTGCTCCAGAGTCAGGCGCGTGCGTTGACCCTCGGCCTCCAGGCGCACCTGGACCCAGCTCAGCCCGCCGCCGAATTCCCATGTGATGTCGAATGCAGCGGGCGGATCGCAACGAGTGATGCTTCCGCCGGCGTTGCCCTTGAGCTGATAGCGCCCCCCGAGCCGCAACTCTCCCTCGATGGGCAGAAACCAGCGCGGGATGCGCTCGGCACTGGTGAGGGCATCCCACAGATCCGCGCGATCCGTGTCGTAGGTGCGCACCGCCGCCACGACGCGCGCCGGCTTGCCTTCGTGATCCCGGTTCTCGAACCGGCGGAACTCGGCTCCCAAGGCATTCGCAGTCATTGGCGTGGCTCCTCTTTTCCGGATCTGGCGAGTCCATCGTAACAGGCATCACTTATATAAGCCAATACTAAAACGATAGGCGACGCGCCGGCGAGCGTGGTGCAGGGGGCCGAAAAGGGAGAGCGGGACGATGAGGCACGCCGCCTCGCCGTCCCGCCAGGATCAGAACGTCGGCGGGGTCGCGCCGAGATCGATGCGGCCGTAGATGCCGTCGGCCTCATCGTTCACACCGGCGGTGTAGTACAACGTGTTGTGCGGCTGATTCTGGTGATCGTTGCCGAACGACAGCCCCCACAGGCCGGAGACCGTGATGGCGTGATCAGTGGAATCGCTGAGCGTCGCCCAGTAGGTGCCGCTGGAGGGATCGAACGCATTGATGGTGCCGTCGCCGAAGTTGCCCACCAGCAAAGCACCGCTCAGCGTGCCGTAATCCGCCGGCGCGATCGCCAGACCCCAGGGAGCATTGAGCCACCCGCCGGTGGTGATCAGATGCGAGATGAAAGTGCCGCTCGTGTCGTACACATCCACCAGCCCGAGCCCGGCTCCCGAGACGCTGTCCCCGGCCGCCGAGTCCTGCTTCGCATACGTGACGTACAGCCGCGTGGCACCGCTCGGGCCGTTGGCAAACGCCCGGATACCGTATGGGGCGTAGCCTGCCGGCAGGGTCGAGTCGACGAAGGCCGTCGCCGGCCAGGCCTGCTTGCTGTAATTGCCGTCGAACACGTCGATCTTGTTGTTGTGGAAATCGGTGGCGTAAAGATAGTTGGTGCCGCCGGCGCTGGCAATCGCCAGACCCTTGTAGCTGGCGCCGCCGTTGTCCACTGCCGGAGCCGGGTAAGTAATCACCGCCGTCGCGCCGCTGGACCACCCGGCCAACATGCCGCCCTCGCCGGCAAAGATGAACTTCGCCGGGGTGCCGTTGACTTTGAAGTCGGTCGTCGCGTTGAACACGATGCCCGTCGGGGCGAAGGCGACCCCGCCGGTGTTCGCCGGGAGTGCGACGACCACCGGCAGCACTTTGCCGGTGCCGTCGTACAGAGTCGAGGTTTCGCTGTGATTGTTGGATGTCCAGAAGGGCGTGGTCGGTCCGGCGACGATACCCCAGGGGTTCTTCAGATTCGGGTCCAAGTGCAACGCTCCGGCCATGTCCGACACCAGCGCAGTATTCGAATACACACTGTTAACGGTCACATTCACCGTGTGCTGGGTCGTCTGCGACCCGGCACCCGTGCACGTCAGCGTGTACGCGCCCGTCCCGGTCGCAGTCGGGGTCACGGACATGCTCCCGGACTGCGCTTGCGAGCCCGACCACCAGCCGCTGGCGGTACAACTCGTCGCATCGGTGCTCGACCAGGTCACTTTCGCCGATTGCCCGAGCGTGAGCGTCGTGGGCGCGACCGACATGGAGATGGCAGGAGCCACCGGCGAGCCCTGCGGCCCCGTTCCGTTGCACGACGCCAGCAGCGGCGCCGCCATTGCGGCGAGCAGCAAGACCTGTTTGCCGCGTGCCATCGTGAGATCACCTGTGCGAGACATGTTGTTATCCCCCTGCGACACCTGCGGTGCCGGCCCTGGTTGTGTTGGTTGACGGAGACGTCCTGCCACCGCTTCAATGGTAGCGATACCACACGATACCCGGGAGACACCCGCAGGCTCAAGTGGTCGTGATGCAGACCAACGTCCGGGGGCTGCGAGTGGTACCGGAGGGGCTTGTTGGGGCGGTTGGAGGTGGGCGGGAACGCTGGCGCGTTCCCGGGCGCGCCGCCGGCCCGCCGGGGTCGAACCGGCCCGAGGGAGGGCGCGGCACTGCCGGGACTGTCGCGATCGGCACGCAGGCTGCGTGACCGGCACGTGAGCCGGCAACCGTCACGCGATCGGCACGCGGGCCGACGACTGCTGCACGACCGGCGCTCACTCTAACATCCAACAGTAATCCAACATCAAACACGTAGGCGGATGAGAGCATCCGCCGACGCGATGCGCCGCTGACCGGCCCGTTCCGATCTGCGCAGGCGATGCGGCTCGAGCACAGTCGCCCACGTCGACGCGGCAAGGCTGCAGGGGCGGTAACCGGGCCGTCGCTGCTGCCCGCCCCTGCCCTGCGGTCACGCCATTCGACGGAAGTTGCGCAACCTGTACCTGACCGATACATTTTCCCTCCGATACGCGCAGCCGCAGCGCGAGTGCCGGGGTTCGCGATGAGCAGCAAAGAAGACGAGCGTCGCCCAACGGTGGACCGCCGTGCATTCCTCAAGGGTGCCGCTACCGGCGCTGCCACGATTGCGGTGGCGACGCCCGCGGCGAATGCGCAGAGCGCAACGGGTGCGTCCGCGGCAAGGCACTCCGCCCCTGCCCCTGCCCCCTCTCCCGAGCAACTCGCACGCGACGCCGGGAGCGCCGTTCCACCCCCGCTGCCCGCGCATACCACCAAGCGGCCGGGCTCAGATCTCATGGTGCAGACGTTGAAGGAGCTCGGAGTGGAGTTCGTCGCGGCGAACCCCGGCTCGAGCTTCGAAGGACTGCAGGAGTCGCTCGTCAACTACGGTGACCCGCCGAACTCGATGCCCGAGCTCATCTCCGCGCTGCACGAGGAAACCGCCGTCGACATGGCCGACGGCTATGGCAAGGCCGAAGGCCGCCCGATGTGCGCCATGCTGCACGGCGCGATCGGCCTGCAGCATGGCTCGATGGCGATCTATCAGTCCTTTTATGCGGGCACCCCGTTGCTGTTGATCGCAGGCCGCGACGACGGTTTCATTCAGGCTCAAACCGCGAACGACATGGGCGCCATCGTTCGCAGCTTCACCAAGTGGGATGCGCAGCCGCGCACTCTGCCGGAGTGCCTGGATGCGCTGCAGGAGGCCTATCGGCAAGCGATCACTCCCCCGACCGGACCCACTCTGGTCATCATTGACACCGAGCTGCAGAAGCAGGAGGCCGGCACTCTGTCGGTGCCGAAGTATCGGCCGCCGACAATCGAAGGCGTCGATGCCGCGACCGCGCACGAGATTGCCCAACGCCTCCTCGGCGCTACCAACCCGCACATCAACGTCGGCCAGTTGCGTACCCCCGAGGGCGTGCGCAACGCCGTTGAGCTCAGCGAGCTCGTCGGAGCATCCACGAGCACGCGGGCGACCTCCGGGCCGATGAGCTTCCCGCAGCGTCATCCCCTGTGCGGGCCCGGATCGAGTACCCAATACGACTTCACACTGGGCCTCGAGACCGGTCCGGCCAGTCTCGCAATCATGGGCCCACGGATCGCCTCGCTCGCGCCAACCCGTGACAAGACGGGCATTGGATTCGGCGGACTGCGTGGTGCAGCCGCGACGCCCGCCACAGCGCCCGGCGCACCGGAGCCGATCATCGATCGGCGAATCGCTGCAGATGCGGAGGCGTCACTGCCGGAAATCATTCGGGCGGCGCGTGGGCTGATGACTCCTGCCCGTCAGCGCACCATCGCCGCGCGCACCGCCAAACATGCCGCAGCCAATCGCGAGGCCACGCTGACTGCGCTCCGCAAGGCAGTTGATGCCAAACGCATAGGCTGGGATGCCTCTCCGGTCAGCACGGCGAGAATCTATGCCGAGCTGTGGCCGCTGATCATGAACGAGGACTGGTGCCTCGCCAGCCCGAGTGCCTTCTCTGGGTCGCACCATCGAGAGCTCTGGGCGCATAACCGCCCCTACAGCTATCTCGGCCAGCAGGGCGCGGGCGGCATGGGCTACGGCGCCGGCGCCTGCGGCGGTGCGGCGCTCGCTGCACGGCGACGCAATCGCTTTGTCATCAATGTGCAGACCGACGGAGATCTCAACTATCAGCCGGGGGTGCTGTGGACGGCGGTCCACCATCGGTTGCCCATGCTGACGATCATGCACAACAACCGTGCCTGGCATGCGGAGCTGATGTTTCTGGAGTTCATGGCGGGCGTGCGCGGCCGCGGAACGGATCGCGCCTCCATCGGTACCACGTTGCGGGACCCTTTCATCGACTACAGAAAGATGGCAGAGGCATACGGTATGGCCGGTGAAGGTCCCATCGAGAATCCCTCCCTTCTGGCGGCCGCATTCCGCCGCGGCATCGATTCCGTCAAGCGAGGCGAGCCGTACATGATCGACGTAGTGACTCAACCTCGATGAACGCTGCAGCCGAGATGAAAGCCCGCCACATCTGCCTCATCACATGCGGCGTCATCGCTGCCTTGGCATTGCTCGGCAGCGCAGTCGCGCAACAGGGCGCCTCCGCGAATGCGGCGCACGGCAAACAGCTCTACTACGCTCATGGCTGCTACGCCTGCCATGGGTTCAACGGCGAGACCGGTGTACGCCGCCTGGTCGGAACCGGAAGCACCATTCTCGAAAGTCCCGACGCGTTCATCGCCTTCCTGCGCCTGCGCGCCGATGTGACCTCGATGATCCCCACCTCGGGAAGGATGCCGAGCTATTCCGTCAGGTCGCTGAGCGATGCCGACGCCCGGGACATTTACTCCTACATACGCACCTTCGTCCTGCACGCCCCGGATCCGAAGGGGATCCCAACGCTGCAGACGATCATTGACTCGGCAAAGGCGCCTTACAAAGCACCGCCCTGAAGCGCGGGAGCGCGCCGCGGCAGCGAGCCTAGGCGCGCCCGAGCCGCAGGATGCGGCCTTGCTGCGCTCCCGCCCAAGGCTGCCCAGTCTGGAGCGGCGCTCGGGCTGCCAGCGGCGGCGACGCTCGCGATCAGCGAAAAACGGCTGGCGGATGGCGCGATGCTGTTGGCAATCGACGCCTTTTGGTGAATCATGTCATTGTTCGATCCGTGCATACCCAGTGCACGCTTCGCCAAGTGCATCGAGACTGCCGCATGACCATAACAAATTGTTGATAGTGCGGCCGGCACGCCGCTGCGCGAGCAGGTAACTTCAGCAAAAATGACCCGAACCTACGACGAGGAGAGACATATGTCCTTTATAGCGTGGATCGTTCTCGGTCTGATAGCAGGGTTCATCGGCAGCAAGATCGTCAACAAGAGCGGCGAAGGGTTGATTCTCGATATCGTGCTCGGAATCGTCGGCGCTGTGGTCGGTGGTTGGATATTCCGCGCCGTGGGAATGTCCGGAGTCAGCGGACTCAATATCTACAGCCTGGTGGTGGCGGTGGTCGGAGCAATTGTGTTTCTCCTGGTCTACCACCTTCTCTTCAGGCGCCGGGCCGGCACGGGTACCTGAGACTTCGGGCTCGCGATCCACGTCCCTGCGCAAAAACGGCCAAGGCCCCGCGTTGCGGGGCCGGCTGGGAGACGTGGATTGCCTGTGCGCCTGCGGCGCTGCGGCCCTTCGGGCGAGCCCGGAGGACCGGGCTCGCGATCCACGTCCCTGCGCAAAAAGCGCGAAGGCCCCGCGTTGCGGGGCCTTCCTGCTTTTTGCTGGGGGACGTGGATTCGAACCACGATTACCGGAGTCAAAGTCCGATGTCCTACCCTTAGACGATCCCCCATCAGGACTCCCGTAGCGTACACGTGCCGGAGGCGGCCAGTTCGAGCAGATCGGCGAGGGAGTCGATCGAGCGTTCCGGCTGCGGAAGCTCGCCGGGCCATGGGTGGATCCCCGTCAGCCAGATCGGCTTCAGGCCGGCAGCCGCCGCGCCGACAATATCGTTGCGCGGATGATCACCCACGAACCAAGCCTCCGGGCCGACGCAACCGAGGGCCGGCAGAGCTCTCTCAAACACACGAACATCGGGTTTGTGGTAGCCGACCTCTTCCGAGATGACGACGCAGTCCACTCGTTGCGCGAGTCCGAGGTGCTCGATCTTCGGCCGCTGCCCATGGCGTCTAACGAGCCCCGCGGGGCTCGGTCGGAACGACCTGATCGCTGTAGCCGCAGCCTCCCTGCAGGTCACCCAACTTCACCTCCAGGGGCGAGACTCCGTGCTCCACTCCCTGCTCTTCCCACTTCAGATTCACGCACGTCGTCGCACTGCGCCAATCTGACAGCGTTGCCTCACCCTCGTTCTGCGTCGCGGGGGTCGTAACCGTCGAAGCCCGGCCATACAGGGCCGCGAGCGCCGACTCGAGTTGTGATCGGCACTGCGCAAGCGGACCGTTCCGATGGACGATCCATATCTGCTCGAGCCGATCGGAGGTACGGCTTCCGCTCAAGTACACCGTGAACGTGCAACCCTGAGCGCTCACTCTGCCCTGCAGCCGGAAACCGAGGAACGCAGGGTGCTCGATGAGCTCAGGGTAGCGGTGTCGGATCTGCCGGCGCGACGCACCCCACTTGAGGCCGGCGTCCGGGGCGTCCACGCCGATGCTCAGCAAGTCCCGCATCTCGAGCGGAGGTTGCGCTGCAGTCGCAAGGGCGCTGATGAAGCTCAGTGCGATGACTGCACCCAAGGGCAATCGCTCGAGCATGAGACACTCCTGGACACGCCGGGCCTCCTGTCCGCTCAGCCGCGCGCGGTCGCGAATGGCAGTATGCACCCTGCGCACTGACTCGACGACCCGAGCGGGCTCATCCATGTAGACGAGGCGGCCGCCGGGGCGCGCGTGGCCGGTCGCGCCGCCGGAGCCCGTCAGTGTGCTCCGGCCCCCAACCGCATCAACACCCGGCCTTCCCCTGCTCCTCGTCGCGCTGGTCGGGTGGCAGGCATACCGGAGGATCGAGCGTCCCGAACAGACTGACGTTGGGGTCGAAGGAGGTCCAGTCGAGGCCCACGACGTTCTGCACCACCGTGGTCTGGTTTTGAATCGAGCGAACGAGCGACTCCGCCGAGGAGGTGTAGAGCGTGCCGTTATCCAGCCCTTGGAACTGGCCGAACCCGGCTTCCAGTGCCAGCAAGCTGGGCGCGCCGAACAAGGTCAGCGTGGTGGTGACTCCGCTGGAGGGCAGAGTCGCCGGCGCTCGAGTGGGATCGTGCGTATCGATGGTCGACGGCACGAACACCTTCAGCGTATTGCCCGCGCTCAGTTGCAGGTCCAACGGCTGAGTCAACGAACCGATGTGGCCAGCCGCCGCATCGGAGTCGCCGGCACGCAGCTCCGCCGCCTGCGCCGTGATCGGGCCCATCCCCGCGAGCGCGTAGATATTCAAGCCGGCAGACAACAGCACGGTATTGCTCGCGCTAACGGACAGCAGGTTCAGATTTCCGTTCGGCGCCACCAGCTCGATGTTCCCCGTGAAACCGCCCGTCGCGTGGACACTGGCGCTCGACAGTCCGTTGAGCGCGTCGATGTAGACACCACCGGCGCTGGAGGTCGCATTCAGCGTATTGGCGCTGATGATCAGCCGCAGATTGGTGAATGGCCCGGACCCTGTTGCCGTCGATGCTGCCCCGATGGAATCGGCCAGCAACGTCAGGCTGTTCGCAGTGAGCGCCGTGCTGTTACCACTGGCATCGACAATAGCTCCGGAGCCCGCAGTG
>Ga0157370_10000847_pt1 | contig 38795 bp, 39 predicted proteins | sample C35metaG_FD_113463 | JGI IMG/M metagenome (GOLD analysis project Ga0157370, IMG submission 113463) | Corn rhizosphere microbial communities from Kellogg Biological Station, Michigan, USA - C3-5 metaG | ecosystem: Host-associated > Plants > Roots > Rhizosphere > Soil | place: USA: Michigan... | reverse complement strand
TTAGTAGCGGATAAATGAGCAACATTGTAATTTATAACCATTTTTACTTTGCTATTCCTTCCGGAAACAAAGTTGTCCAATAGTGCATTACCAGAAGTACCATTCCAATTGAAAATAAAGAAATCTACCCCACCAAGGTCTGCCCACTGGCGATGTTGCTCCATTACCAGGGGGTCTAAAGCACTGTATTCTCCAATTTCAGGCTTATTGGTATATTTTTTCGTCCAGTCTGTCGCTGAATAATTATAATAGTATGCACCTACATTCACATTTTCATTTATCGCGACCGGTTCTATTTTATAATTAAAATTGGGAGGTAAATGTTCATTTTGCTTTTTGCATGAAAAAAATAAACAAGTAACAACCATAAGTTTTATATACTTTTTCATTTAATAATGTTTTAATATTAATAAGGCAGATATGGATTTTTTTTATTTGGAAGAGCAAACCATAATTTAGTATTGAGGTTATCCGGGCCACCTAGCCATTCCAATGCTTTCTGAGCCTCACCCGCATTAGACTTTATTTCATCAGTAGGATATGGCAGCCTATTTGGTACATAAGCGTAAGTCCCTTCGTAGGTTGCAAATTGCGGTTGAAATTCCAAAACTCTTGTACGCCTGATTAAAGCCCATGCATCAACGCCCTGGCCAGGTATAGCTAACCAATGTTGCATAACAATTTGCCGATTAAAATCTCCCTCATCTATAAAACTGGAACATATCTGAAGCCAATCCTGAAAAAGAGCGCCTCTGCCAGTAGAATCAGAGGAAGTTCCCCATTTGATGCCAGGAGTGTTTTTGTAACTAGCTGCCTGTACAGACGTTAAACCATAACGGTTGAAGGAAGCATCAATTCCTTCATAATAGTACTGAGAAGCGGCTGCGTTTGAAATATATCCTTTTAATGCGGCTTCCGCTTTCAAAAAACATGCTTCCGCATATGATAGAAAAACATATTCGGCATCGATCTTTAAAAAACGTTCACCTATATAAGAATAATCATCCTGCTTTAATCCTGAATGCGGATTAAGTATGCCACCCGAATAGGCGCTTCCACCACCATAAGAAATATTTTGACCAAAATAATTACCCATATTTGGTCCTTGTTTTGCAGGTTGTGCATAAACTGATAGTCGTGGATCATTATAAGGCAACATGTGGTAGATCAAAGATTCGTTTGTAACAGGAATTGTCGCTTTGTTCGCTGTATAATTATATACTACACGATCATATAAGGGATTCCATGTATCACTTGTGCTTCCCCAATTTGCAGCAGCGGTTTCGGCTTGGGCGTTTATAATAAACTGAGGGTTTTCAAAAATTTCCTGCACAACTTTTTTAGCTACCGTTGAATTTCCATTAGGCACATCATTAGAAATTCTTAAGGCAAGTCTTAATCGAAGAGTAGTAGCAAATTTCTTCCATTTCAACAGGTCTCCGTTATAAATCTTATCTGCAAGGCCTGAATATTTATCACCGTTCAAATCAATTGAATCTGCAAGACTTTTCAAATCATCTAATAAAGCATAATAAACATCTTCCTCTTTTTCAAATGGAACACTTGAAGTTCCTTCTAACGCTTCTTTGGCAGGAAGGCTGCCCCAAATTGAAAGAGTATTCGAAAAAATGAAGTCCTTCCAAATTCTGGCAATAAGCACCCTGTTTTTATAATTCGGATTATTCTTAAACTTTTTCTCTATTTGGTTTACAGGTTGAAGACATCGCAAATAAGTATTTTTCCAATAAGTATTGTTCTCATTAATGCCTACAGTATATCGTTGAAACTCTCCCTGAAATCCGGAAAAATGATGAGTATAGTTAAAAAAAACAACTCTGTTCATTGCTCCTCCATATAAATTCATTGTTTCAAGAATGGAGGTAGTCAACAAAAAATCAGGTTCAACAATCGTTGGATTGTTTGGATTCTTGTTAACCTGATCTATATTTTTCGAACAAGAAGTAATTATAAGAATCCCTATTAAATAAAACGATAATCGTATTTTCATAAAAAAATATTATTTGATTAAAAAGTAAGTCTGATATTAACACCATAAATCACGTTTGGCGGCAAGGCGCCATTTTCGATTCCTTGTCCATTACCAGAGGTGGAGGCAGCTTCAGGATCAATACCTAAGGGAGTTTTTCTGTAAAGGATGGCGAGGTTGCGTCCCGCTAATGAAACACGTGCAGATTTTATTGGAGTGTTGCTTAAAAGTTTATTTGATAGGTTATAGCCAACTGTTATTTCTCTCAATTTTACAAATGAAGCATCAAACATTACAAATTCTGCGAAATTTGGCCTGGCATATTCGTAATTTTGCGGGGTTACAAACTTTGTATTCTTTGTACCATTGGTGAAGTAGGCGTCCCAAACAGCACCTCCGCTTAGTTCTGTACCATTTTCACCAAAAATAACGGTGTGCTTGTAATAATCATCCCGCCCATACAATGTTTCTGCAATCACCCCATTGGTTAACATTCTGGAATAGCTTCCTGAATATATCATTCCTCCCTTCTTGATATCTATTAAAAATCCCACATCAAACCTGCCAATTGTAAAAGTATTATTGAAGCCAGCTAACCAATCAGGCGATGCTGTTCCAAAAGCCATATCATTATCTTTTATCAACAATGAACCGCCATCTTCAATTAACATGTGACCTTGAGCATCTCTGGCTACCCCAAGTCCGCGAAGATAGCCGTACGGCTTCCCTACTTCTGCATAAACATATATATAACTGGAGTTGTTATTTAATTGAAACCTATCAATATCGTCGATAAGTTCTACTACCAGGGAGTTATTTTTTGAAAAATTGAACCGGCTGTCCCATTTAAAATTCTTCTTATTTATTATTTTGCCACTTAAACTTGTTTCATATCCCCAGTTTTTAATTTTTCCGGCATTATATAATCTTTGCTGGAAACCACTTGAAGCAGGTAACTGTGCAGTGATTATTTGATTAGTTGTCGCGGCGCTATAAAAGGTAGCATCAATACTGATTTTGTTTTTAAATAACTTTAAATCGGCTCCATATTCATAAGATAAAGTTTTTTCAGGCTTTAAATCCGGGTTGTTCATAGTTGTATTTAAAGAAGCTAAAGTTGCTCCATTTAAAAAGCCATTGAAAGAAAAAGTTTGATCTAAACGGTAAGGATCTGTATCATTTCCAACAAGAGCCGTAGAAACTCTCACTTTGGCGAAACTCAAAAACTTGCTTTTCATGTTCAACATATCTGTTAATACAACTGTTCCTCCAATCGAAGGGTAGAAGTAAGAATTATTGCTCTTAGGTAAAGTTGAAGACCAGTCATTACGTCCGGTAACATCAACAAAAGCATAATTATGATAGCCTAACGACAATGAACCAAAGACAGAGTTAATCTGCCTCTTTCTTATAGTCTGAGAAACGGTTGGATATTCTTTCGCATTAGAAAGATTAATTAAGCCAGGTTGTAAGAGAGAGTTGATTCTTTGATCTCTACGTTCATAGTTTGATTGGAAAGTATTCGCACCAAAGTTTGCGACTAAGGAAAAATCGTTAAACTTTTTGTTGATCGAAAATATACCTTCTATATTTATATTTTGTTGTTTGGTATTAAAGGTCCGCATAAAACCATTTGGATTACTTGCTACAATCGACCCAATATTATTGAACTCATAACCATCCCACCAATATATATCTGATCCCAATCGTCCATTAAATTTTAACCATGGGGTTACTCTTATTTCCGGATTAAAAGAAGCAATTACTCTGTCCTTTGTATCTTTATTAGGATTTTCATTTATTACCCAATATGGGTTACTAAAATTACGATGTGTACCAATTTCCATTCCGGTTAATGGATGTTTATAGGGCAACAATTCAGCAAGGTCGGTTGTCCTTGCCATGTGTGTATAGAGATTTGTTGGATTGCGGCCGTTTGAGTTAGAATACTGACGATTATCTACGATGTCTCTTATATAGCTTATTTTGCTGTCTAACTTAAACCATTTTGAAAAAGTAGTTTGTAATTTCAGGTCAAGAGTATGTTTATTCATGTCATTAAATCCACGCACAACACTACTACCTGAATAATTTGTATAGGCTAACCGGTAAACGGTGGTTGAGTTTCCACCTTCTACGGCAACAGCATCTGTGAAAAGAGAAGCGGAATTATAAAAGTCTCTTACATTATTAGGCTGCGGCAAATATGGTTTCTCAGTTCCGTCTAATGCAATATAAGGTTGCCCTAGCATGGGAGAACCCCAACTTCTATAATTTACATTCGCCCAGGGAATTCGATGAGTATTGTCAATTGCAAATGAAGTACCAACTCCGTACGCATTTTGATATTCTGGAAACTCTGTAAGCCGTTGAAACATCAAACTTGAGTTAGCGGATACTTTAAATTTACTTGTACCGCTTTTTGTAGTAATTAAAATAACTCCGTTTGCAGCTCTTGAACCATATAAGGCAGAAGCGCTGGGCCCCTTTAACACCTGTATGCTTTCAATGTCTTCAGAATTAATATCAGCAGCCCCATTGCCATAATCAATACTTCCACCATCACCCATCTCGTTATCAATCGGCATTCCATCTACTACAAATAAAGGCTGATTATTTCCGGTTAAAGATGAATTTCCCCTGATTATCACTCTTGCAGAACCAGTATTAAACCCTGGAGGAATAACCTGCAAACCAGCAATTTTGCCGGATAATGAATTTACCAAATTAGTACTTTTAGTTTCATTTAAAGCAGCAACATCCAGCCCTTGTTGACTATAGGTCAAAGCCCTCACTTCTCTTTTTATACCTAAAGCGGTTACTACAACCTGCTCTAATTCAGCAGGTTCAGATTGAAGTTGAATCTCTATATTACTACGATTTCTGATGGCGATTTTTTGTGGAACATAACCAACAAAAGACACCAATAAAATCCCATTTAAATCATTTGCCTTCAATTCATAATTCCCATTTGCATCAGTGGTAACACCACTTTTCACACCCTGAATACTAATAGAAGCGCCATGAAGCGGCTTTGCATTTTCATCAATTATCCTTCCTGTAATAGTTTTTTGAGCAATTAGACATAATGGTGACATGAATAATAACATTAACAAGCAATTAATTAGTTTCATTTTTACATGTTTGTGGAGTTTAAAAAAAGTTTGGAGGGAATCATTTTAGAAGAAATCATCACCAAGTCAGATGTGTATGATTGAAAGATTTTGTGTCATAGAAATATTTTTTTAAAACAATTTTTTATCTAAATTACTTACATATGACAAACATAAAATAATAAATCGATTTAGCAAAATATCTTTTTATTTAACTTACATCGATTTAAAAATTAATAAGTACTATCCTTTAAAACTTGAAGGAAAATCTCTCTTTTATTAGGGATAGGAATAAAATGATTATAAAAAAGTAAAACAAGTCTCAAAAAAAAATTGCATTAAAAGTTAGTTTTCAACTACTCAGGTTTAATAATCCTTTCCTTTTTTAATGAGGATCGCCGAATAATTAAATTGGCAGGTAAAACCATTTTTCTGGCGATTTGAATATTTGCAGAATCATTTATACTGTTAAGAATGATATCTAAAAGATGCGCCGAAATTTGCTCTATCGGCTGAGCTATTGCTGTAATTGAAGGTGCAAACAAACGAAATAGATCATGATCATCAAAAGCAATAACACCAATATCATCAGGAATTTTTTTCTGTAAACTAACAATTGCTTCCAAGCCGCTTATAGCTAAATAATTGGTTGCAAAAAAAACTGCATCCACGTGAGTTTCTGTCTTAAGAAATGATCTTATTTCTTCTGTATAATTAGTAGTATTCCCCCGAAAAGCGATTTTTTTAATAATATGTTTTAAATTATTATCACTTATAGCTTTCTTATAACCAATTAATCGTTCCTTCATTTGAGTTTGTTCCGAATCTAGTGAAATAAAGGCGATGCTTTTACACCCCTGTTCTACAAAATGATTAATCGCATTGTAGGTACTGCCAAAATTGTCAACGATTACATAATTAGCCTCAATATCGGGTAAATACCTATCAAATAAAACTACTGGTAAATTCTCATTTAATAAAATATTAATATCCTTTTCAGTGCCTGCAGCAGGAGTTATGATATAACCATCTAATTGGCGCTGCCTAAAAAGTCTTATAAGTTCACTCGTCTTTTTAGTATCATTTTCAGAACTACAATAAAATAACTTATATCCGTTGTTATTGGCCCTTTCCTCAATCTTGCGGGCAATGAGCGCAAAAAAAGGATTTGAAATATCTTCGACTATTAAACCTATTATATTTGTTTTGCCTGTTCTTAAACTTTTCGCTAACGGACTGGGCACATAGCCTAGTTCGTCCACTACCCTCATTACTTTATCTTCCAATTCATCGCTAATCCTCTTTTCTTTGGCTTTTCCATTAATGATAAAGGAAATGGTGGTTTTAGATACATTTAATTGCTTAGCAATATCTCCGATTACAACGGATTTTTTTTTCATTCTAATTCTTTAAAAACGAAGTTGATAAAGCAATAAAATTACAGGGATAATTATTAAAATAGGAAATATTCAGAAAAAGATCCCAAACACACATGACAGAATGGGTCTACCCGGAATCTTGTAATTGCTTTATAGAAATCACAATTTCTTTCCGGAAAAAAGGATAGGATAGCACCTTCGGGAATGGCGGATAAATATCGGTATGGGTGGGATTAATGCTCAAATTTCATCCCAACCTGCCCTACTTGATTTTGTTGGAACTCTGCCTGCTTATATAAACATTACTTATGGCAAGACCACTGATAACAAAGAAGCCCATGACATCCATTTACTCAAGGGATTTGTGATAGCAGCAGACCGCTTTTCCCTAAAATATTTTTTACAAAAACCTTGCTTTTCCAAAATTCTGTTTCAACAGTGTATGCCAGTTCAATATTTATTAACAACAAATTTTACAGTTATGAAAATCACAGCGAGATCAGTAAATAGGAATGATTTTTTTAAAAGATAAAATGGCGTTTGGAAGAATGAAGAGAAGAATGAAGAATTAAGTAAGGAAGTAATCAAATGATACAGATTTATAACGGTTTCAATTGCCAATCACTTTTTTTCACCTTCCCCAAACCCCTTAAAAATAGTAGCAGATTCTTTTGGTTCCAATGGTTGAATTTTGACAGCAATATTTATTTTTAAGTTAGCGTTCAACTCCGGTTAGGGTTTCCGGATTCCAACAAAAGCATCTGATGATAAATCTATTAAATGACTCCTGCATCATTTTGCAAACAAAAACACAATTTCATTGGATTCAAATTGCTCCAATTAAATTTGAATTATTTTTGCAGAATATCATATTGGAAAATGGTGAATATAGAAATAGAATGGGTGAATATAGAAATAGAATGGGTAAGTGATAAAATTTAAAAAAAAGTATGGAAACATTCTGCAGTTAAATAAAGAAAAAACACTTTGACAGGATTGGTTGAAAATATCGCTTTCCTGCACCTGCCTGGTTGTCGCTTTCGTTGTCGTTTTTTCTTAATTTTTCCTTACTTTTCCTTATTTACCTTTACTTCCTAATAAAAAGAGACACTGTATGGTTTATAATCAAGATGTTTGGAGTAATTTAATACTTAGACGAGAAAAAACAAAATAAAGTAATGTGTTGGGTTGTCTATCCGGCAAACGAAACCCTGAAATGATTTAAGGATAAGGGTTTCAGGGTTTTACCTTTAAAAAACAAAGTTGTTTAAATATTTCTTTTAAAACAACTTATAAATTTTTAAAAATGCAAATTGAAATATTAAAATCAAAAGTTCACAGAGCCACAATCACAGAAGCCAATCTCGAATATGTGGGCAGCCTTACTCTTGATGAAGATTTGATGGACGCTGCCAATATGATTGAAAACGAAAAGATATCTGTAGTGAATGCAAACAATGGCGAACGCATAGAAACGTATCTCATTAAAGGCAAAAGAGGAAGTGGTGTATGTTGTCTGAACGGACCGGCAGCAAGAAGAGGCATGGCCGGTGACATAGTAATTATTATTTCCTACTGTAGCCTTCCCTTTGAAGAAGCAAAACAGTTTAAACCGTCTGTTGTTTTTCCTGATAAAAATAATCGCATTGTAAAAACTGAGAAAGAGTTACAAATGCAGAATGAAAAATGAGTAAACAGGCTTTGACAAAATAAGTGAAATCAGTTTTAATTTCCCTTCACTTTAAATACAAAATCTTCCAATTTTTTTATCTGTTTTACACGGTCTAAATCCTTTAAAGAATTAACAGTTGGAAGTTTTATAGTAATGTCTTTATCTTTCCTGATTTCTTTTAAAGCAGTATAAATATTTTTTGATTTGATGGCAAACACAACTCCATCCGCATTTGTCTCTTTACTGCTGATAATACCAATTACCTCGCCGTCTTTATCTATTACCGGGCCACCGCTATTGCCCGGGTTTACAGAAATACTTATTTGATAAGAGGCTGTATCGCCGTAATAGCCTGATTTTGCACTCAAATAGCCTTCGCCATAAACAACCTCTTCACGAGGATAACCTAAAGTGAAAATTGGTTCTGCCAGTTCAGCGGTTGTTTTAGGAAATGTATAAGGAAGCGCGCTTATTTTTTTAAATGAAGTGTCGGTTATTTTTAAAATTGCCAAATCAGTTGTGGTATTTGAATAAATTGGTTGTGCAGAAAACTGATCGCCTTTTTTATTCTCAACAATGATATTTTTTGCATTCTGAACTACATGGGCATTCGTAATAATATATCCGCTTCCATCTACCAAAAAGCCGGTAGCACGAAAGTTTGCTTCAAATTTTGGCTTTGCAGGAATAGCGGTTGCATCATTTAGTTTATGTTCAATTTGGTTTAGTTTATGCTCAAACTGATTCAGTTTATTATCCACCAAAGGTGTAATAACCGCTACTTTTTTATTCTCAGAATATTTGGAAATTACAGTGGCCGTGCTAAAAGAAATAAGTCCTGCAATGGCCGCAGCAACGGTAATCGTACGCCTGTAACGGTTCCATAAATAAACAACTTTTGATTTCGGCTGATCATCTTCGGAAAGTATACCTTCTTTCCGCAGTTTATTTTGTACCTGTTTGAGATTTTGCCTGAAAGATTTTTGCTCACTCATATTTTCAAGCTCATCCAGGAAGAAAGAATGTTCTGAGGCAACCTGATCAATGCCTGGATTATTTTTTCTAAGCTCCTCAAAAAACAATCTTTCGGCATCGTCCATTTGTCCGTTCCTGTATCTCTCAATGGCATCTAAAAGTAAATTTTCATCCATCTTTTTCACTCCTTATTTTTATATTGTGCAAAGAATAATTTTTTCAATCTTACCAGGCATTTATACTTCTGGGTTTTTGCATTGTCTGCGTTGGTATATCCAAAAGCAGATGCGATTTCAGGCATTGATTTTTTCTCAATATAGAAGGCTTCCAACAAACTTTTGCAAGGCTCCCCTATTTTTTTCAATGCTCCTTCCATCAGCAAAAAATCTTTGTCCTTTTTTTCATGCAACTCTATTTCATCTTCGACAGGTACAATTTCCTGAATAGTTTCAATCGAAGGGTTATACCGGTTCTGTTTTTGTAATTTCTTTAACCAAAGCCGCCTGCAAATTGAATACAAATACGTTTGTAGCTGACAACTTAAATTAAAAGATCCTGATTTTGCTTTTTCAAAAAGAACGATCATTGCCTCCTGGAAAATGTCATAAGCATCATCGGGATAGCCATTGTTTTTAATAATAAAAGACCTGATCGTTGCAAAGTTTTCACGGTAAATAGTTTCAATAGCATTCGTATCATTGGCTGCAAGCCCTATCAACAAATCTTTTTCCTGGTCAATCGTTTTCACTCATCTGTAATTAATACGTATAAAATGGAAAAGTAACCCAAATTATTTTTTAAAAAAACTTTTATCAATGGGTTACTTTTTTTAAAAGCGGGTATAAATAAGAAATATTTTAAAAATCTAAAATTAAACAAAATGAAAAAATTATTGCTTGTTTTCACGGTTGCAGCTTTTCTGACTGCTTGTAATGGTAACTCATCTAAAACTGAAACTAATACTTCAGATTCTACAACAGTTACTACACCGGCAACAACTGACACTACTTCAACATCTACAACTGATACTACTCACAAAATGAGTGCAGATACTACTCACAAAATGAGTGCAGATACTACTCATAAATAATTTTAATTTAGAATTATTATCGTTTTACAGTTTTTATTTGACTGGCAATCTAAGAGCCGTTTCCTTTGGAAACGGTTTTTTTGTGGGCAAAGAAGCAAAATGATTGAAAGAAAGTTTATTCCATTTCCTGCGCCCATTTATCTCTTTCATCCGGACTGAATTTCCAGGGAGCAAAATTGTTTTCAATATTACTGAACATGGCATTCCATTCTGCAGGTGCATTACTTTCTTCCATGATTAAAGAGCGGCGAAGTTCAAAAATAATATTCAATGGATTAATGCTGACAGGGCACTCTTCCACACAGGCATTGCATGAGGTGCATGCTCTCAATTCCTCAACAGTGATATAATCATGCAAAAGCGTTTTGCCATCGTCTTTAAAAGCTCCATTCTCTTTAATATTATTTCTTACATCTTCCATTCTGTCACGTGTATCCATCATTATTTTCCTCGGGCTTAATAGTTTACCGGTAATATTTGCAGGACATGCGGCAGTGCATCTTCCGCATTCTGTACAAGTATATGCATCCAATAAATTTTTCCAACTGAGATCGAAAATATCTTTAGCGCCAAATTTCGTCTGTGTATCACCGTTGGCAGGCGCCAGTTCAGGTTTGAACATATACTGCACTTCCTGTTCTACATTTTTCATATTTTTCATTTCTCCCTTCGGAACAAGAGGTTTAAAATATGTATTTGGAAATGCCAGTAAAATATGAAAATGCTTGCTGTAGGGAAGATAATTTAGAAAAGCAAAAATACCTGTGATGTGCAGCCACCAGCAGGTTCGCTCGATTCCAACGAGTGTTGATGGTTTTAAATGTATCATTGAATTTGCAATAAACCCCGAAAGAATAAAACTTCCATGATTGGCGTAATGAAGATTTCCCTGCAACTGCAATGCGCGATCTGCAGAATTCATCGTAAGAAATAATCCCATCAGAATAATTTCTGTAATCAAAATAAGATTTGCGTCAGTGCGCGGCCAACCATCTAAATCGTGCTTACTGAAACGCTTTAATTTTAAAATATTCCTCCTGATAAGAAAAATAACGCAGGCAGTCAAAACACCTATTGCCAGTATTTCAAAAAAATCTATTACAAATGTATAGAAGCTGCCAAGCGGGTTAGCAAACATGCGATGTGTACCGAAAATTCCATCCAGTACAATTTCCAAAACCTCAATATTTATAATTACAAATCCTGCATAAATAACAAAGTGCATCACACCAACTAACGGATAGCGAAACATTTTCTTTTGGCCCAAAGCCAGCATCAGCAAGTTTCTCCAGCGTTCAGGTTTATTATCTGAAAGGTCTTCATCATGGCCGAGGTTAATATTATCAGAAATTTCTTTTGCTTTCCTGTAAAAAAGATAAACGGCAAAACTGATTAGAATGATAAATAAAATTTGCTGTACAAGTTGCATAAAAACCATTAAAAAGTAAGCTGCTAAGGTAGCTAAATATCATTAGCAGTAAACCAACAAACTGATAGAATTATGATTTGAAAATATTAATTAATTGGAAATATTCAGCACTTATTTTATAGTACTTAAACAAAAAAAAACGGATTCTTATTTTGCAAAAAGTCTTCTTTTGCGTAAATAAAAATCCGCTTATTACCTGAAACCAGGAAGGTTTATTCAAAATCATTTCTAAAGGGTTTAGAAAAAATTACATACCCAGCAATTTATACATTTCTTCCAGCTTTGGTGAAAGAATAATATCGGTTCGGCGGTTTTTTGCTCTTCCTTCCGCGGTAGAATTTGAAGCCACCGGATCATAATAACTGTGCCCGGAAGAAATAACTCGTGTCGGATCTACTTTATAATTATTTACCAAGATGCGTACAATAGAATTAGCACGCGCAGTACTTAAGTCCCAGTTATCCTGGTATCTGCCACGAATCGGAATACTGTCTGTATGGCCTTCAATATCTACAGATACATCGGAATTCAAATTAAGCACGGCTGCCAGTTTTGACAAAGCATCAACGCCTTTAGGGTTTACAACAGCGCTTCCGGAAGGAAATAATAATTGTTCTGAAAGGCTTACATATACTTTGCCGTCTTTTTGATATACCGAAAGTTCATTTGAATTAAATCCTTTCAGTGCTTCCGTCATTTTATTTTTCAATTGCTCAGACGCTTCTTTCTGCTGATTTAATAATGCCTGCAATTGCTGTAATTGTTTTTGGCTTTGAGTGAGTTTGCTTTGTTGCTCTGCTGTTTGCTGTCCAAGCTGGCTGTTTTGACTGCTAAGGCCGGAAATTTTCCCATTCAAATCATCGATGTTTTTTTGCAAGGCAGCAATCTGATCTTTGAGCGAAACAATATTTGCCTGTAAGGATGAGTTGGTATTGGCAAGCTGCGTACTGTCGTCCCGCAAACTGGCAGTTTCTCTTTGTGATTGAGTTAAATACCGTTTGGCTACACAACTGGAAAGTAGAAAAACTGCAGCGATAAGCACTAAATATTTTTTCATGGTCTTTATTTTTTCTATTAATACTTAAAAAATGTGCCAAAAGAAAATACATGGAAGATTAACGCTGCTAACTAATACAGATGGGTATTTTTTTACATTATGAGGAAGCAAAAACAGAAATAAAATATTTTAAAGCAATTGGATTTATTGAAATTCTTTGTTGAATTATTGTTTTCGCCATAAATATCAAGGCTTCAATTGCCTCTCAGGATAATAGCATTTCCGTTTTGGAGAAGTTTTATTTTTATAAGTTTCAAAGTTCTCTTGACGTCATGCAATTATTTGCTTTAGTATTCAGTGTATGCTTAGAACTCCGAGCTTTCAGCCTTGTATTATTTTATTTTTTGAAAAATCCTGCTCCATCTGATTCCGTTATTTCCATAACTAAACCAGATTAAAGAAGCTTTACCTACAATGTGATCTTCCGGAACATAGCCCCAGTAGCGGCTGTCAAGAGAATTATGCCGGTTATCCCCCATCATCCAGTAATAATTCATTTTGAAAGTATAGGTTGTCGCCGGTTTACCATTAATAAAATATTGCCCGTTTTTCTCTTCCAGTTTGTTTGCTTCATAAGTATCAATACAACGATGATAACGGCGTATATTTTCAGGAGTCAGTTGAATCGTCGCGCCTTTTTTGGGTATCCAGATTGGGCCGTAATCGTCCACAGTCCAACCATTACCGGCTTCATACGGAAATACAAACGGGCTTTTATCATAATCCGCAAGGGCTTGCGGCTGAATATTTTTTACAGAAGGAAACATTTTTAACTGCAGCTTTTCTGCATCGCTCATACCTATTATGTAGGTATTGGTTCCAATCATACTTACCTGGTTTTTATTGGGGTCCTCTGTATCCTGTATGCCAACACTATTCAACTGATCAGGATCAAGCGGAGCGGAGGTAGTTACCAAATAATTAAATTCATGATATTCGGGCAATGTTTGTGCTACTCCGTTAATATAAATAACACGGTTTTTTATTTGTAAAGTATCGCCTGCAATTGCCACACATCTTTTAATAAAATTTTCTCTTTTATCAACAGGGCGGGTAATAATCAAATCACCATATTGAGCCAGCACACGTTGTCTTGCTTCCTGCTCAGAAATATGATCGGCCATCATTCTGCCTTGAATTTCCTGGTAATAAGTAACCTGCGAACCATGCTGATAATCGTTGATCAATGTATCATTTACCGGAAAATTAAAAACTACTACATCTTCTCTGTGCACAGGTCTTGGAAACCAACGTGTATAGGGAAGCTCAATCCATTCCACATAAGATTTTGTACTCGTTCCAGGAATTGTATTATGCATAAAAGGCAATGCCAACGGCGTTTCGGGAATGCGCGGGCCATAAGCGAACTTGCTTACAAATAAAAAATCATTTACCAGCAAAGTCTTTTCCATCGAAGGCGTTGGAATCGTATAGGCTTCAAAAACAAAAGTGCGGATAAGCGTGGCAGCAACAATCGCAAAAACAGCGGCATCTATCCATTCGCGGATTGCGCCTTTTTTGTAATTTTTCACGACAGCAATTCCGGCATATCTTTCCTGGTTTGAAAAACCGAGATAAGGAAAATAAATAAAGGGAAAAAAAACGGTCAGGAAATGATGCCAAAGCCCGAAACGGCCAAAATGTTCTACAAATTTTATATTGATCCAGATGGTAATAAATTGCCCGGCAATGGGAATCAGTTGCAGGAAAAACCAAATCTTTTTAAGCTCCATTTTTTCTACCATGCACCAGGTATTATACAATGGTATCAATCCCTTCCACGGCGTGATGCCAGCTTTCTGAAACATACCATACAAACCAATAAGAACCGCGATTGAAGCAATAATAAACAGAAGTAAACCTACACTCATGAAGCTAATTTTTTTTTAAAAGTAGAAACAAAAGTAGCGTATAAAATTTCTTAATAAAAAATGAAAAGAAAATAGTTATCATTAGTTTAACAAGATTTAGGTTATCTTCTTTAGGATAACCTCAATCCGAAACAGGATAAAACATTGTATCAAAACGAAACACAAACTGTATCAAAAGCGAACAGCTGCATTTTTTTAAATTTCATAAATTACTGATAAGCAACTGACAAGGAAGTGGCATCAAATTGTAAGGTAGAAGGCAGGATTTATTGAAGAATTCAAAACCAGGGTTATAATGTTGAAAAATTATTTCAAAATCGCGTTTCGAAATTTGATGAGGCATAAGGCTTTCTCATTTATAAATATCGCTGGTCTTGCAATTGGCATCGCTTCATGCCTGCTGCCTTTTACGGTAGCCAAGTATGAGTTGAGTTATGATACTTTTCAGCCCAATTATAATCAGATATACCAGTTGGTTACGCATAATAAATTTGAAAATGGCATTACCTACAATCCCGGAGTTCCCGTTCCTGCATTGGAAGGGTTGAAGATTGATTTTCCTCAAATAACCAACGGATCGTTATTGGCAAGTTATGGCAGCCAGGTAACTGTGGTGGAAAGCAATGCAAACACTTCTTCTGATAAAAAATTTATCGAAGCTACCGGATTCTTTTTTGCGGATTCCGAATTTTTCCACGTATTTCATTATAATTGTCTTGCCGGTTCATCCGCTGTTGTGAAAAGCCTGAGAAGTGAGCAATGTGTTTGATGAAATGGCAAAATTAGAAAACGGATTATTTGTTTATTTACTGAATCAAAACAATATATAACGGTAATGCATAAACGAAAATTAAAATGAGTTTATACGGCATTAAACCTTCAACTTTGAACTATAAACTATAAACTATAAAACATGCTCTCTTTACAAAAAATTTTTAAATGGTACAACAATGGTGTAAACCGCACTTTTGTCTTAAAAGATATTCACCTCGATGTGGCCGAAGGAGAATTTATTTCGATCATGGGGCCATCGGGATCGGGAAAATCCTCGCTTTTAAATGTGATTGGAATGCTGGATGAACCGAATGAAGGAAGCTACACTTTTATGGGAGAAAATGTTTTTACCTTGAAAGAAAAACAACGCTCACAACTCTTTAAAACCCACATTGGCTTTGTGTTTCAGGCTTATCATCTGATAGACGAGCTCACTGTTTATGAAAATATTGAGACTCCGTTAATTTATCAGAATATAAAATCTTCTGAAAGAAAATCAATGGTTGCGGACATGCTTGATCGTTTTCAGATTGTAGGAAAAAAAGATCTTTTTCCCACACAACTTTCCGGAGGTCAGCAACAATTGGTTGGTATTGCAAGGGCATTAATCGTAAAGCCAAAATTAATTCTTGCAGATGAGCCGACCGGTAATCTGAACTCCAAACAAGGTGAAGAAATCATGAATATTTTTAAAGAATTAAATGATGAAGGTGTAACAATCATCCAGGTAACCCATTCTGAAAAAAATGCAGAATACGGAGAGCGGATTGTGAATTTACTGGATGGGAGGATTGTTTAATTATTAAATTATTTCACTACTCTGTAACTTCAAACTACAAGCTAAGAACTTATAAACTACAAATATGAAATCAGTTTTTTTAATAGGAGCATTTTTATGTACAGGATTTTTTGCAATGGGGCAAAATAAAATGACTTTAAAACAAGCAATTGAATTAGGTATCAAAAATAATATAGACGTTTTGCAATCAGATTTGCTCATGCAAAAAGCGGGTATTACTTTGAAACAATCTAAAGAAAATATGTTGCCAAATCTCAATATCAACGCGAATCAGGGCATTAATTATGGAAGAAGTATTGATCCATTTACCAATGCATTTATTGATCAAAAAGTTGGCTATGGAAACTATGGTGCAAGTAGCAATGTTCTATTGTTCAATGGTTTTTCTTTGAACAATCAAATCAAATCAAATAGGACAGGATACGAAGCATCAAAGATGGAACTGCAAGAGGCCAAAGACAATCTTACAATCAATATTATTCTTGCTTACTTACAGGTTTTAAGCGCCGAAGACGTTTTGCAACAATCACAGGAACAGGTTTTGGTAACACAAAAGCAAGTTGACCGTCTTGGAGTTTTAAATCAATCAGGCGCGATATTGCCCTCAGATTATTATGATCTGAAAGGACAATTGGCTAATGACCAAATTGCTATTGTAAATAATAAAGCAAATCTTGAAACTATGAAACTCAACCTGGCACAGCTTTTAAACATTCCATACAATAAAAACCTGGAAGTGGAAAGAATGCCGGAGGAAAATTTTAATGTTAATTATACCGGCACTCCTGACAGCATTTATCACACGGCTTTGCAGCAATTTGCGCAGGTAAAAGCGACCAAACTCCGCACCGAAAGCGCTGAACAAAATATTCGTTCTGTGAAAGGTCAGCTATTTCCGACTCTTACTTTTGGCGGAAATATTAATACCAATTATTCCAGCGTAGCCACACGCGATTATTTTTTAAATACTACTGAAACACCATCTTCAAATTATGTTACCGTAGATGGCACCCAATATCCGGTGATTGTGAAACAGAACAATTATGATTCAAAAAAAATCAATTATGGCGACCAGCTAAACAACAATCTTTTTTATACAGTAAATTTAGGATTAACGATTCCTCTTTTCAATGCAAGCCGCATAAGAAATCAGATAAAGCTGGCTAAGATTGATTTAAAAAATTATGAACTAGTTGAACAAAATACAAAAACGCAATTGCAGCAATCTATTGAACGCGCTTATGTAAATCTTACTTCCTCTTCGGAAAAATATGAATTATTGCAAAGCCAGGTGAGCTCGTTTGCAGAATCTTTTCGCACAGCAGAGATTCGTTTCAATGCCGGTGCCATCACTTCTGTTGATTATTTAATTGCAAAAAATAATCTCAATCTTGCCCAAAGCAATTTAATTATTGCAAAATATGATTTTGTTTTAAGAGAAAAAGTTTTGGATTATTATGGCGGGAAAGCGCTGTGGTAAACTATTGGCAGCTTTATAAAAACTTTTCTCAGTGTTTAGTTTTTGGCGCAGGTTTAAAGGCCTGCGTCATTTTTTTGAAAAATTAAAATGAAACAAAAAGAAAATCGTCTTTATTTGTTTGGTTTGCTGAAGCAGATTTTTTATTCAACCTGAGGTCGATCTAATAACTTACAATTTAATTTCAACCATTATTATATATCAGCCCTTCGGGATTTATATAATTAATCGTTTTCTACAATAATATCAGCACTGTCCGTTCAGTCAGACGGGCTTTCAGGCTTGAACACAATCCTGAAGAGACGAAATTATTATAGCCTTTGCAGAAAAACATGGAAAAACTCCGAAGGAATAATATTTTTTCTTATAACAAACTCACGTTATTTATTAAAATTGCGCATATTCCGGATTTTAAGACGCCGAAATACCTGCGACATTTGCATAAAGAAATCAAACGAAATGAATACTCAGGAAACTATAAATTATAACCGCATCGCAGAAGCGATAAATTATATTAAAAACAATTTCAGGCAACAACCAAACTTAGACGAAGTAGCTGAAAAAATACACTTAAGTCCTGCTCATTTTCAAAGAATGTTTACTGAGTGGGCAGGAACCAGCCCCAAAAAATTTCTTCAATACATTAGCGTTGAGCATGCCAAAAAAATTCTGAAAGAAAACAACAAACTAACTTTGTTTGATGCTACTTTTGAAACCGGCCTTTCCAGTACCAGCCGGCTGCACGATTTGTTTGTAAATATCGAAGGAATGACTCCTGCTGAATATAAAAATGCCGGTAAAAACCTTCATATAAATTACAGTTTCGCAGAAAGTCCTTTTGGGAATCTGGTTGTAGCTTCCACAGCAAAAGGCATTTGTTATATGGCCTTTGAGGATCATGAAGCAAAGGCATTGAATGATTTGAAAATTAAATTTTCAAATGCCACTTTTCAGCGAAAATTAGATTTGATACAACAAAACGCCTTATTCATTTTTCAAAATGACTGGAGCAAACTTCCGGAAATCAGACTTCATTTAAAAGGCACCGGTTTTCAATTGAAAGTTTGGGAAACTTTATTGAAAATTCCGATGGGAAGACTTTCTACTTATGGAACCATCGCAGAACAAATTGGAAAGCCTGCCGCTTCAAGAGCAGTAGGCACAGCCATTGGCAGCAATCCCGTTGCTTTCCTGATTCCCTGTCATCGGGTAATTCAATCAACCGGAAACTTTGGCGGATATATGTGGGGAAACACGCGCAAGACTGCTATTATCGGCTGGGAAGGAGCTAAAATTTATTCATAAAATTAAAATGATACCACATAATGAAATCAGCGATACTGATTTACAAAGTAAAATCAAACAAAAAGAAATTTGTTTGGGAGGTAACCGTAAACTGAAAATTTATGGAACATTGCATTGCGCTTCCGGCAAAAGAATGAAGCGGGAAAACAGGGTTTTCTTTGCAGCAGAAAATGAAGCGCAGCAATATGGTTATCGTCCCTGTGCCCGTTGTATGAATAAGGAATATAAAAAATGGAAAGATGGATCTATTTGAAAGTATAATTAATGAAAAAAGAAACCTGTTGCCAAAAGATGGAACAGTGAATTATTATGGAAAAATATTCAATCAAAAGGAGGCACATCATTATTTGGAAACGCTTTTAAATAACATCGAATGGAGAAATGATGAAGCTATTATTTTTGGCAAAAAAATTATTACCAAACGAAAAGTAGCGTGGTATGGAGACAAACCTTTTGAATACACTTATTCAAAAATTACTAAGTTGGCGCTAGCCTGGACAAAGGAATTATTAGAAATAAAAACATTGCTCGAACAAAAAACAGGAGAAACTTTTAATTCCTGTTTATTAAATTTATATCACAATGGAGATGAAGGAATGGCGTGGCACAGCGATAGTGAAACGGATTTAAAAAAGAACGGAGCAATCGGCTCATTGAGCTTTGGAGCTGAACGGAAATTTGCTTTTATGCACAGGCAAACAAAAGAAAAAGTAGAATTGGTTTTGGAACATGGAAGCCTTTTAGTTATGAAAGGCACAACGCAAGACTCTTGGTTACACAGGCTCCCACCAACAAAACTGATTAGCAAACCAAGGGTAAATCTAACCTTCAGGACGATCGAAGATGATAAAGAACAAGGGCATCAACAAGAATATCAATAGCAAAATAAATTTCCTTTATCCTTGAAAATTTGTGTAACTCGTGACTAAAAATTATTCCAACACCTCACACATATATCCATTTTCATTTACAATCAATTTTATTTTTTCCGTTTCAAAAACCGAACCTTCGATTCTCAAAATGTTATCACAATCATCCAGGTCAAAATTGATTTTGCATTCAGGGAAATGCTGATAAAGCAATTCAATTATTTTTTCTGAATTGCTTACTGCGTAAACGTTTGTTTTGAAAACTTCTACCATGTTATGATTTTTTATTTCACAGATGCAGCTTCCAAATGCTCCTTTATGTTTTTCAGCTGACGAATATGCCTTTGGATATGAAATGTAGCCAAACTAATCCATTCATACCTGGTAAGTTCACCCATTTTGGGAAAGGGGACCGGACAAGTAAAAGACAGATCGAGCGTATTTATTGCTTTGCTGATTACCTCAGAAGCTTCTTTTAAATTTTGATAAATAAACGGTTTCCCCAATGGTTTTTCTGAAGGTAAAATAGACTCTGCTGATTTAAATTTGATATCAAAATTTAAAAAAATTGATTTCAATCCCTCAACATTTTCATCCAATTTTCTTTCTGTTTGTCGCACCTCACCATACAAAATTTTACCGGTACCCTTTAATGATTTTCTCAGATGATCTGCCACTTGCGCTGCAGTCCAGCTTCCATCAAAAGGAATTTCATTAAATTCTTCTTCGCTAAAAGAAGAAACTGTTTGCAATAGATCTTCTGATGTTTCATCAAAGGCTTTTGCTATCCTACTGATTGATTTTTCTGTTGCCATTTTCAAAAATTTATTTTAAAGACATTTATGCTTTTATAAGATAATTTACCAACACATTTCCATTCCCAAATACCTTTGTTTTTAGTAATTGCAGATCTGTTTTTTCCTGAATGTTTTTAAACATCGGTGTTCCATTTCCTAAAATCACCGGATTTATGAGCAGCCTCAATTCATCTATTAAATCATGCTTTATTAATGTCGAGGAAAGTTCTGCGCTGCCAAGAATGAGCACATCTTTTCCAGGCACACTTTTCAGTTTTTTTATTTCTTCCAATACATTATCCTTAATCAATTTGGTATTATTCCATTCCGCTTTTTCTAACGTTTTTGAAAAAACAATTTTGTCGAAACTATTCATCAGACCTGCGACAACCGGATCATTTTTTATTGCTTCTTCCATGGGCCAATAACCAGCCATCAGTTCATAAGTCTTTCTGCCAAACAAAAGTGTATCTGCTGTTTTCATTTGAGCTATCGCAAATCCGTTAAATTCTTGATCGACGTTGTGCCAGTTAATATTTGCATCCGGACCTTCAAAGTAGCCGTCCACGGTAATCAAATTGAACAAAATAATCTTTCTCATTAGTTTTTTTTAAAACGATGACACAAACCTAAACCCATTTTCAAAAATTATAAGGGTGCAAATCCGGCAATATAACGGGTTGATTACGACAAAATATTCTTATATATTTGTCTTCTAAAAAATACCCAGATGAAGCACATAACAATTCTGGCCACTGCCACAAGTAATCTTGGAAGCATTGATAATCCACGCCGGGCTTTTCTTTCGGTGAATCAGTATTTGCAGCAAATAGGCGAAGCGCCTTTGTTTAAAGTGGAGATAGCTGGCTGCACAAAATCCATTCTTCTGGATAATGGGATGTGTACAATTCATCCGGATGTAGAATTGAAAAATCTGAAAAAGACAGACCTGATTATCATTCCGGCAATTGAAGGTGACATTAAAAAAGGTATGGAACAAAGCAAGGATTGTATGGACTGGATTGTAGAACAATATAGAACCGGCGCGGAGATTGCCAGTCTTTGTGTGGGCGCTTTTTTGCTCGCCGGCACCGGTTTGCTGAATGGAAAAAATTGTTCCACACATTGGCGGGCAGCGAATGATTTTGCTAAAATGTTTCCTGAAGTACACCTCGTAACTGATAAAGTAATTACAGACGAACAGGGAATTTACACAAGTGGTGGTGCTTTTTCATCCGCCAATCTTATTTTATATATCATTGAAAAATATGCAGGAAGAGAAGTGTCTATTCATTGTGCAAAAAATTTTCAGATTGACCTTGACAGGAACAGCCAATCGCCGTTTATTATTTTTGAAGGCCAAAAAGGCCACCAGGACGAGCAGGTAAAACAGGCGCAGGAATTTATCGAAAAAAATTACCGTGAACGGATTACTGTCAATCAACTCACATCCATGCTGGCTTTGAGCCGCAGAAATCTCGAACGGAGGTTTAAGAGAGCAACCGCAAATACATTGATACAATATATACAACGTGTAAAAATAGAAGCGGCAAAAAAACATTTTGAAGCCAGCGGAAAAAATGTAAATGAAGTAATGTATGACGTTGGTTATTCAGATACAAAATCGTTTCGAACTGTATTCAGAGATATTACCGGACTTTCGCCGGTAGAATACAGGAATAAGTATAATAAGCTGATGGCAATGAATTAGCGGAAGGCTCAAGGCTCAAGGATCAATGATGAAGGCAGAGATTGTACAATCAATATCAGTCCAATCAAAATCAAACCTATATAAACATAATTAAAAAAAGAATTTCCTTTTAACCGGTGATTCAAATATCTTCCTAAAAAAATAGCAGGAATAATAACAGGCAGTGAAATAAGAAAATAATATGTTACCGTATTAATCCATAGCCCCTTATACCAATAACCAAACATTCCTATTATACTTGCCGGCAGAAAGTAAGCTTGTAATGTAGCACGGAAATGTTTTGAACTCCAGTTTCGCATATTGCCGTAAACTACAAGTGGCGGCCCATTCAAGCCGTAAGCACCACCAAAAACACCGGAAAAAAAACCACAAATGAAGAGCCAAAAGCGATTGTCTTTTTGCAAAACTATTTTCTGTTTTCCGGACAAAGAATAAATTGAGTACAAAATAATCAGGAATGCCAAAGCCGATTTCACATAATGTTCATTACCATAAACAAGAATAATGAGACCTAAGGGAATACCGGGAAGTGCAAAGATGATCAGCCATTTTGCACTGGAGAAATGTATTTGTGCGTGATCCTGAACTACAACAACTGCCGCAATAAAAATGGATAAAAGCACAGAAAGCGGAACCACTATTTCAATAGGAATAATAAGCAGGAGTAGCGGAACAGCAACCAACGATTCACCAAAACCAAAAGTAGAACGAATCAAAGTAGCGATGAAGACGATTATTAAAATAAAAATTGTAGTTGTGTCCATATTATAAATCCCGTTCGTTCTTTTTAAAAAGCGAATCTATCTCCGGTAAAGAAACAAATAACGAGGATTTCAATTTTTAAAAAAGCTGAAAAGAAATATTTAAATAAAAATGTGAGCAGCCATTTCTTCAGCTTTTAATAATTCGTCTTCATTAATATTTTGTAAAAAACCCAGTTGTTTAAAATAAGGAATCATTAATTCTGAGTTCATATTTCCTACCAATTCATCATTCGCCATCGGGCAACCCCCAATTCCTTTCAAAGCCCCATCAAAGCGGTTGCAGCCATTTTCCAAAGCCGCGTCAATTTTTTCTTTCCAGTTGAAATTTGTGGAATGAAGATGAACCCCGGTTTCAATTTCAGGAAATGCTGAAATTGTTTTTTTTACAAGGGAAGCGACTTGCGAAGGTTGGGCAAGGCCAACAGTATCTGCCAAAGAAATAATCTGAATTCCCTCTCCCACCAATTTGTTTATCCAATCCAAAACAATGTTTTCATTATATTCATTGCCGTATGGATTTCCAAAAGCCATCGAAATATAAACTACTAATTCTTTATTATTTTTATCGCAAACGCCTTTTATTTCTTTTACTCTTTCCAAAGATTCTTCAATCGTACTGTTCGAATTGCGCATTTGGAAAGTTGGGGAAATTGAAAAGGGAAAACCCAGATACGAAATATTTCCAAATGGTACTGCATTCTGCGCTCCACGAGTGTTTGCTACGATTGCCAGCAATTTCGTTTTTGTATTTTCTACATTTAATTTTTCAACAACTTCTTTTGTATCTGCCATTTGAGGAATGGCTTTGGGAGAAACAAAACTTCCAAAATCAATCGTATCAAAACCAACTTTTAACAACTGGTTGATGTAGGCAATTTTTTTTTCTGCGGGAATAAAACGTTTCCAGCCTTGCATGGCATCGCGCGGGCATTCGATGAGTTTTATTTGTTCCATTTAATTATTACCTTCTTCATTATTAAATTATTGCATTACTAAAGTATTCTATTACTCGCTAACAATAATAAAATAATTCAATAATTAAATAATCCTTTGCTTCATCGCTTCATACAAAATCATTCCTGCTGCAACAGAAACATTTAATGATTCAAAATCTTTTTGCATTGGGATTTTAAATTTTGCATCACACAATTTATAAAGCGACGGATGAATTCCTTTGTCTTCACTTCCCATGATAATTGCACATGGTTCTTTAAAATCAATATCAAAAACATTTTCAGTTGCAGTCATTTCACTTGCAAAAACTTTAATGCCATTCAAATGCATTTCATCAATTGCACTGTGCAAAGTTTTGACGCGGCAAACGACAATGTTTTCTAATGCTCCTGCGGAAGTTGCAATCGCATCTTCACCCAAAGCCCCTACTCCTTTTTCGGGAATTACAATCGCATGAATACCGCAGCAGTAGGCCGTTCTGGCCAATCCTCCAATATTCCTGATATCTGTAATTCCGTCCAGCATCAGCAACAAAGGCGTTTCGCCATTTTCAACAATAAATGAAATCACATCCTGCAGATTCTGGTACTTTATTTTTGATTTTATCGCGATGCATCCTTTTGGATTTTCCAAATTAAAATTTCTTATTTTTTCAAAAGGAACTTTATTTACAGGAACTTCAAATTCTGATGCAACGCGTTTTAATTCCTCAGCTTCCTCAGAAGAAATATTGTTTTGTAAATAAATTCTTTCAAGTTGTTCGCCATGCTTCATGGCTTCAATGATGGATGAAATCCCTCCGATTAGAAGGCTTTTTTTCGGGCGATGTTGTTGGGTAAATGTTTTATGTGGTGATCTCAAATCTTACTTCGTTTATTTAATTCTTCAATTATAATTTTTTTTCCTTTTCCTTCTTTTAAATCTTTATCTCCTTGTAATATCTTTTTTTACAAACTCAGGATTATAAGGGCTTTTGTTTTCAATCTTTTGCATTTTTTTCTTATGAAATTTTTATTTTTCAAACTTTAATAATTATATTTTTAAAAGGAACACCATCTTCCATAGTATAAAGTCTTCCGCGGGATCATTTAAAAAATCAAATGCTCCCTTTCACTGCAACGCTTAACCATTCGTTTTCACTTATGTCATCATCTTTGATAAGAATAACAATTTTGGCATCTTTTTTTGAAAAATGTTTACCTGATTTTAAAATCGCATTTCCATTTTCGCCAAATTGAACTGTTTTTTCTATTGCTGCCATAGCTTTTATTTTAAAGATAACAAATAAAAGAAAATACACGGAAATTATATAAAGGATAATTTAGATTAATTTACAAAATTCCGGAACATCATTATCGCTGATATATTTTTAATAACTTTATTTTGATAAAATATAACGTATGTCTCCACTTATGACAAAGGATGATAAGATAGGAACCATTACCTGTATTAAACAAGATACGACAGATATAATAGTAAAAATCGAATCGCCAAAGAGAGAAATAATTAAATGAATTGCCCATCAGCGGAACTCGGTAAATTGTCGTACCACACCTTCTTATACGTGGTGTATTTGTCACCAGGATTTAGGCCTGGGTTCCCCCTCAAATAATTATTACTAATCCCTTTTAATCTGTAACTGTTCGTATTAAATTTTAGCTAAAAGGTCTTCCTTTCCATCACCACCATATAAACGTAAATACTCTTTTTGGAAAAATGCAAGCGAATGGAAATATTTTTTTTTTAAATTTTGTTAGTGTATAGGATTGAAGTTTTTTGAGTAAGTAAAAATATATCTCAAAGCGACCTTTAAGCTATGTTTTACAGTATTCTTCTTCGATATCTCTTCGATACCTCTTCGATACTCCTTCGATACCTCTTCGATCCACTTATCGAAGAAGATACGTAATAATTATGTAGAGATTACGTTACAGATTACAAGTAAGTAGCTTCCAAACAAGACTCAATTAACAACAAAAACATCAATCTATGGCAATTCTTTCTCAAGGCATTTTAGGCTCTGTACGTGGCAAAACAGGCCCGGTTGTAACTATATCAGGCATTTTCAAAACATTACCCAAAGCATTGGCAACAGCAAAAAAAATAAAATATAGACACCTGCAATAAAAAAGCAACGGGAGAAGATAAAAGTATGTCACGAGTTTACAAAAGCATTTACTGGAACAGGTTTCTTTAATAGAAGTTTTCCAGACCCCGCACTTGCTGGCCCGGGCTACAACAGGGCAACCAGCGGTCGCTACGCGGTACTTCAGAATGGATTCAAAAAAAGGAGTAGTAGAAACGTGGCTGGGCTTTTTGAGCGCAGATGAAAAAAATGCAGCAAATAGTGTGTATTCAGGAAGAGTAGAAATTGAGTAAATGATAAAACCGGGCGATCAGTGATCCCCCTTATGCCTGTCTCGTTTGACAACTTTCACTCTGATAAAGAAATACAGCAGCCCATAAATATAAACAGGCTTTTTTCTTAAAAGCCTGTGCAGAATTATTATCTAAAAATCTTCTTTATTTTATCCCAAATGCTTTTTTTATCTTAGGAACATAGTCTAATTTTTCCCATGTAAATAATTCAACTTTCATCGTTTTAGGAGCACCATTTGGCAGATTGAAGGTTTTCGTTACTACTTCATTCTTTCTTCCCATGTGGCCATATGAAGCGGTTTCCTGGTAAATAGGATTGCGAAGTTTCAGGCGTTGTTCAATAAAATAAGGACGCATATCAAAAAGTGATTCTACTTTTTTTGCAATCTCGCCATCGGTCAAATTCACCCTGGAAGTGCCGTAAGTATTTACGTTGATGCTCGTTGGCTGAGCCACGCCAATTGCATAAGAAACCTGCACCAACACTTCGTCGCAAACCCCTGCTGCTACAAGATTTTTAGCAATATGCCTTACTGCATAAGCGGCGCTTCTATCCACCTTGCTTGGATCTTTCCCGCTGAATGCACCACCACCATGAGCGCCTTTTCCGCCATAAGTATCCACAATAATTTTTCTTCCGGTCAATCCTGTATCACCGTGTGGGCCGCCGATTACAAATTTACCTGTCGGGTTAATATGATATTTTATTTTATCATTAAAGAGCTGCGCATATTTTGGATATTTCTCTTTCATTCTTGGAATCAAAATCTTTTTGATATCAGATGAAATTTTTTTCAGCATTTTATCTTCTTTATCAAAATCATCATGCTGTGTAGAAACCACAATCGCATCAATTCTTACGGGCTTATTATCATCATCGTATTCAAGCGTAACCTGGCTTTTGGCATCAGGACGCAAATATTTCATTTCATTATTTTCTCTTCTCAATGCCGCAAGTTCTATCAGGAGGCTGTTGGCAATGTCCAACGAAAGTGGCATAAAATTTTCTGTTTCGCTGGTCGCATATCCAAACATCATTCCCTGGTCGCCGGCGCCTTGTTCTTCTTTATTCTTTCTTACAACACCCTGGTTTATATCTGAGGACTGCTCATGAATGGCAGACAAAATTCCGCACGAATTTGCTTCAAACATGTACTCACTTTTTGTATAGCCAATCTTCCGGATTACACCTCTTGCAATTTCCTGCACATCCAGGTAAGCTTTCGATTTTACTTCTCCTGCAAGCACTACCTGTCCTGTTGTCACAAGCGTTTCGCAGGCCACTTTACTTTGAGGATCAAAGGCAAGAAAATTATCAATCAAAGCGTCGCTAATCTGGTCAGCTACTTTATCGGGATGTCCTTCGCTCACTGATTCAGATGTAAATAAATAAGGCATTATATTGTGTTTTTTGTGCCGCAAAATTAGAGTTTCACTTTGATAGGACAAAATGCAATTTTCTCTGCTTTGCGATAAGAATAAAAGTTGTTTTAAATCTAAAAAAAGAAAGAAACCGGAGAATAGAATTCAAATTATTTGTTACTTCACTGAAAAAGCTTTGATGAAAATGTACTTATAATTTAGAATAAACCACCCGCAACCTGATTCTTGTTGGGGTATTATTGGTTCCGTTTATTTTGACTCTTCCATCTCCTGTATTATTTCTGGCAGTGGAAAATGGTCCGATTGTCTGGCCACACCAATCCGTGTAGGTCATAGTGTTGGTAACAAAATCAGGTGCGCTCAATCTCAGGTGAAGGCTTGATTTTCCTTTGGTTACAATTGATTGCAAATACCTGGAAATATTAAAAACATATTGACCTATCTGTTGCCCGGAAGAACTATCGGTTACCATCTTTAACTGTCCTCCTAAATATTGAAATCCTGTCTGCAATTCAGTTGCCGAAAAATCGCACGGAATCGGTGTAAAATTTCCATTATTCAATGTGGAATCTTTTACATCGAGGTACAGATTTACCGGCGCATTAAAAATATTATTCAATGAGTTGGTTGAATAAGCCTGGTCAACAATTAATTCTGCACGATTGATTACCCTGTTTGATAAACCATTAAGACCAGGAATATTAAGCATTGCATAAGTTCCGGGAGAAGTTTGAATGTAAATCAAACTATCGCCGGAAGCAGGATGAGCAAGATGTTGAGTGATTTCTGAAGTACCTCTGTCTCTTACCAGGGAATTGGACAATCCGGATGATCCGGTAACAGCAAAAGCAATTACAGTAGTATCTGCTACGCCAGCGTTTTTGTATCTCAGGTACACCGACAAACGTGATGTGGTAAAATCAAAATAATTAAGCGCCTGGCCACCTGTTGTTTCGTCGGGCACAATCGCAAATCCTTTGAAATAGTTGATAAAGTCGCTGTCGCTTCTGAATATCAGAGCCGAATCGGTTATAAACTTCTGAATAAAAGAATTTGAAAGAGGAATTCTCAATTGATTGGCGGCATCTTCCTGGTATGCATGAACTGAATCTTTTAAAACGGAAGGATAATAAGTTTTTGTTCCCAATAAAGCCGAATTATCATAACCTAAAATTTTACATGTTGTATAATTATCCGTTACATGAAAACTATCTGAAAGCTGATATACATTTGCTTTTGCCAAAGCATTTGTATCCCCAAAAGAATGTGAATAATTCATGACTAAAATCGCAGAATCAACTATAAAACTATTTGCATCTGCTGTTGGAAATGTATAAGGAAAAGATTGTGGCTTTAATTCAACATAGATAGCGGCTTTGCTTGTTCCAAACAAAGGATCGTTCGAAATAATTCCTAAAGCCTGCAGGCTGCTTCTGTGAACGGTATCACATTCTGTATCATCGTAAGTATTGGCTATCACAGAAAAAGTAGTATCAAAAGTATTAACATTATCTACTACCGGAATGAGATTCTGACCAAGTGTAGTTGTATCAATTTTTGTACATCCAAATGCAAAAAAAAATAAAATCAATATTCCTGTAAACGCAGACTTGTATTGGGTTTTAAACACTTGAAAGTAAAATTTGGGTAGATAAATAGGAACGAAAATTATTTGCTGGCAAGGTCGGCATACAATTGTAAATAGTCTGTTAAATCTGATTCGGCATTATACTTCAATACCTTTTTGCCACGCACTTTACTAAATTCTTCTATCAGTTTTTTATCTACTTTTTCTGCACCAAAAGTAATGGCATCGGCAAAAGCAGCGCCTCCCCTGAACATGGCTGTGTTGCTTCCTTCATTAAAAATTTCAATGTCTTTTTCTTTGATATTAGAGTTGATAGTGGCCACTTTTGCAAAATCGGAACCCATTTTTTCTTTGTAGGTATTTTGTCCGATTGTATATATTACTTTACAATTACTGAACACCGGTTCTTTCTTGTATGCTGTTTTAATGTACATCGGGATAAGCCCAGTCATCCAGCCGCTGCAATGGATTATATCTGGCGGCCATCCAAATTTTTTCACTGTTTCCAAAGCCCCTTTACAAAATAGAACCGTTCTCAAAGCATTATCTGTAAACCATTTTTCATTCTCATCATGAAATAAAGATTTTCTTTTAAAAAGGTCTTCATTGTCGAGGAAATAAATTTGCAATCTTGCATTGGGAAGAGAAGCCACTTTTATTACCAGTGGATAATCATCGCCCTCAACAGAAACATTAATGCCGGAAAGACGAACTACTTCATGAAGCCTGTGCCTGCGTTCGTTTATCATCCCAAAACGGGGCATGATGCATCGAACTTCCATTCCTGATTCATTGGATTTTACCGCAAGTCTGTTTACAATTTCTGCAAATTCTGTCATCTCAAGATAAGGAGACATTTCGTTGGCTATGAATAAAATTCTTTTCTTTGTCGACATTTACAAATGGTTAATTAGCTTAATCTTTTTTTTAACAGGCGGCAAAGTTACCATTTTTTTCGTTTATGCAAATGTGCAACTCAATGTTGAACCCAATTACAAAGGATTTATGATTATATATAAATATGCAAAAGATTTGAAAAAACATCTGCAGAAAGTAAAGCTTGCTGCCTCCTCTGTTGGTTTTGTGCCAACAATGGGCGCTTTGCATCAGGGGCATTTGTCACTTTTAAAGGAAAGTCAAAAGACCACTGAAATAACGGTTGCCAGTATTTTTGTAAATCCAACGCAGTTTAACAACGCCGGTGATTTTAAAAAATATCCCAAAACAATTGAACAGGATATTCTCTCTTTGGAAGAGAATGGTTGCAATATTTTATTCCTTCCTGATGAAAAAGAGATCTATCCGGATGAAGTTTCAAGAAAAAAACATTTTGATCTTGGTTATCTTGAGACAATACTTGAAGGGAAATTTCGTCCGGGGCATTTCCAGGGAGTATGCCTTGTTGTAGAAAAATTATTAAACATTGTTGAACCGGATTTCCTTTTTGCAGGTCAAAAAGATTTTCAGCAATGCCTGGTAATTTCAAAATTAATTGAATTAATGCATACAAATATTCATTTGATAATTTGTCCCATTCTCCGGGAAGAAAACGGTCTTGCCATGAGCAGCAGAAATTTAAGATTCAATGATTCTGAAAGAAAACTGGCCGCAGAATTGTACGACGTTTTAACTTCAATAAAAAGCAATCACAACAAAGAAAATTTTCAATCCTTAAAAAATAAAGCGATCAGTCATTTGGAAAAGAAAGGTTTTAAAATTGAGTATCTTGAACTGGCTAAGAAAGAGAATCTTGAATTAGTAACGGATTTTAATAACAAAGAAAACCTTGTTTTGCTGATTGCTGCATATCTCAATGAAGTGAGATTAATTGATAATCTTTTAATAAACCAATAAATTACCATTGGTTTATTATCTTGTACTCTTTTATGAAGAAAAGATTTTTTACTGTTTTAAAATACCTGATTTTCCTTGGGATAGGAATTTTTTTAACCTGGTGGCAAATCAGTAAGATGACGCCCTTACAAAAAATTCAATTCAGGGAATCTTTGCTGAATGCACATTACATCTATCTCCTACCCGTCTTTATTCTTACAATACTTGGCCATATAAGCCGTGCTGTAAGATGGAAAATTCTGATGGAACCGATGGGATATGTGCCAAAAACATCCAATACTTTTTATTCGGTTATGTGTGGCTATTTTGCCAATACTTTTTTACCTCGCGCAGGTGAAATTCTCAGATGTACTTTACTCAGCCGTTATGAAAAAATACCGGTAACAAAATTATTCGGCACAATGTTAATCGAACGGGTTCTCGATCTTTTTTGTTATGCCGTTTTAATTGTAATTACTTTTTTGATCCAGATAGAAACAGTGAGCGATTTTATAAAAACTAAGATTGTCCAGATTACCGATTATAAACGGTCAGTTCCGGTATGGCTCATTTCTTTGATTATTTTAATTCTTGGAACAGCATTTTTTTTAATTGTAAAATGGCTCTTCAAACGATACAAAAGCCATCCGTATATTATTAAAATGGAAGGCTTCCACATTGGACTGAAAGAAGGCTTTTCAACAATATTGCATTTAAAAAAAAGAAAGAAATTCCTTGCACATACTGCCTTCATTTGGGCCTGCTATTTGTTTGAGATTTACATTGGTTTTTCCGCTCTCTATGCTACCTCTTCTCTCGGCCTCGGGGCAGCCTTCAGCGTTCTTTCTCTTGCCACATTGGCTATGATCGTTTCTCCTGGCGGATTGGGGGCATTCCCGATTGCAGTGCAGCAGGTACTCCTTATTTATAATGTAGATAATATTTCTTTTGGATGGCTGATGTGGGGTGTTACGACAGGTATTATTATTGTAGTAGGAATTATATGTTTTGGCTTATTAATTTATCAAAATAAAAAGAACAATGAAAAAGAGCGACACATTGAACCAACGAATATTTACAGTTGAAGAAATAAAACAGGAAGTGATCAGGATGAGATTGAAAAGTAAAACAATCGCTTTTACAAATGGCGTTTTTGATATTTTACATGAAGGGCATATTGCAGTTTTATCACAAGCCGCTTCTTTTGCTGATGTTTTGATTGTTGGCGTCAATTCTGATGCTTCAGTAAAAAAATTAAAAGGAGAAGGCCGCCCGGTAAATAATGAAAATTCAAGGGCATTAATCATTGCTTCATTAATTATGGTAGATGCAGTCGTTATTTTTAATGAAGAAACACCCCTGGAACTTATAAAAATAATAAAACCAGATGTGTTGATTAAAGGCGGTGATTATACAACTGAAACCATGGTCGGCTCCAAAGAAGTGCTTGACAATGGAGGCAGAATAGAGATTATCCCCATAAAAGAAGGATTTTCAACAACAGGAATTATAAAGAGGGTCAGCGGGAATGAGTAAGACTAACGGGAATGGACAAAAGCAAAATAATTTTACGGGATATCAGTTGGCTTGCATTCAATGAGAGGGTGCTTCAGGAGGCAGGAGATGAAACTGTACCATTAAAAGAGCGTATCAAATTCCTCGGAATTTTTTCAAGCAATGTAGATGAATTTTTCAGAGTCCGCGTTGCTACTTTAAAACGAATGTTGCAGTTTGGAAACAAAGCTAATATGCACCTGGAAGCCTCTCCTGAAGCAATTTTAGAAGAAATTAATTTTAAAGTAACCACTCAGCAGAATCAATTCAACCGAACCTGGAAAATTATTATTGAAGAACTTAAAAAACAGCAAATATTTATTTTAACTGAACAACAATTAAACAAAGAACAGGAGGAATTTGTTCTCACATATTTTAATGATTATGTCAGAAGTAATATTGTTCCGCTCATGCTGGAAAATCTGCAGGTTTTTCCAACCCTTAACGACAAATCTATTTATCTCGCCTGTAAATTATCAAAAGCCGATGGCTCCATTCCTGATCGCTTTGCACTGGTTTCGGTACCGTCAAGATTATCGAGGTTTGTGATACTTCCCTCTAAAGAAAACTACCGGTACATCATCCTGCTGGAAGATATCATCAGGTTTTGCCTTCCACAAATTTTTTCATTTTTCGGTTATGATACTTTTTCTTCCAACATTATAAAAGTAACCCGCGATGCCGAAATTGATATTGATAATGATCTTTCTACATCACTCATTCAAAAGATAGAAAAAGGATTAAAGAACCGTAAAAAAGCGAAGCCTGTCCGTTTTACATTTGATAAAGAAATTGATAGCATCCTGTTGAATTATTTAATCAAAAGACTTGAACTTTCTAATAAAGACAATATTCAGTCTGGTGAGCGCATTCATAATTTCAAAGATTTTATCAATTTCCCCGATGAAGTTTTTAAGGAAAAAAACATCCGGAAAAAACCTTTTATCCATCCGCTTTTACAAAACGTAAACAGTGTAATGGAAGTTATTTTACAAAGAGATGTACTTTTAAATTTTCCATACCATTCTTTTGATTCTGTAATTGATGTTTTGCGCGAAGCTGCAATTGCACCAGATGTAGTGAGCATAAAAGTAACGTGCTACCGGCTTGCAGAGAATTCCAATATCATTAACGCGCTTACCAACGCTGTAAGAAATGGAAAATCTGTAACAGTAATTCTCGAATTGAGAGCACGCTTTGATGAGGAAGCGAATATTGAATGGAAAGAAATACTGGAAGAGGGCGGCGTTAAAGTTTTTGTGGGTTTGCCAAATTTAAAAGTGCATGCAAAGCTTTGCATTATTAAAAGGAAAGTAAACAATCGCGCTGTTCATTACGGATTCGTAAGTACCGGAAACCTGAATGGAAAAACCAGTCTTGTCTATGGCGATCACTGCCTGCTTACAAGCAACAGGCAGATCATGTCGGATGTAAACAGGATATTTAATTATCTCGAAAATCCAAAGAATCAACAAAGTTTGAAAGCATGTAAAGAATTATTAGTAAGCCCGGTAAGTATGCGTAAACAGATCATTACATTGATTAACAAAGAAATTAAAAACGCAAAAGAAAATAAACCCGCTTCAATTATTTTGAAATTAAATTCATTGAGCGATGAAGAATTAATTTTAAAACTTTATGAAGCTGCACGCGCCGGAGTAAAAATAAAAATGATTATCCGGGGAATATGCTGCATGTTTACACAGAATAAAAAGTTTAAGAAAAAAGTAAAAGCCATCAGCATTGTTGACGAATACCTTGAACATGCAAGGGTAATGGTATTTCACAATGAGGGAAAAGAAAAATATTTTATTTCTTCGGCAGACTGGATGGTGCGAAACCTGGATCACCGCATAGAAGCAGCGTGCCCGGTTTATGATAAAAATATTCAACAGGAATTGAAAGATATCCTCGATATTCAAATAAGCGATAATGTAAAAGCAAGGGTGTTGGATAATGAACTTTCTAACAGGTATGTGGAAGCGGATGGAACAAAAAAAGTACGCTCGCAAATCCGGACTTATAATTATCTACTCAGAAAAAAATATTAAAATTTGAAACTCGCGGCAATAGATATTGGCAGCAATGCAGCACGGTTATTGGTATCAGAAGTTGCGGTTGAAGAGGATAATAAAGCCTGTTTCACTAAATTGAGCCTCGTAAGAGTACCACTGAGACTAGGTTTTGACGTATTTGAAACCGGAAAAATTTCTGATAAAAAAATTCATTTACTCCTGGAAACAATGAAGGGATTTTTGCATATAACAAATGCATATGAAGTAAAAGCGATGAAAGCATGCGCTACTTCTGCAATGCGGGATGCAGTCAATTCAAAAGAAATCATTTTATCAGTTAAAGAAGCAACCGGAATTGAAATAGAAGTTATTTCGGGAAATTTTGAGGCTTCGCTTGTTTTTGAAAATCACATAGCAGAAAATTTAGACAAAGAATATTCTTACTTATATATCGATGTTGGCGGAGGTAGCACAGAGCTTACATTTTTCAGTAATAATGAAATGATCTTTAAAGAATCGTTCAATATTGGTACAATCCGTTTACTCAAAAACCAGGTCCCCGATTCTTCATGGGATAAAATGAAGAATGCTGTAAAAATTAAAACAAAAGGCTTTAAAACTGTTACTGCTATTGGATCAGGTGGAAATATCAATAAAGTTTTCTCATTAAGCAATCGTAAAGAAGGAAAGCCTTTATCATTCGATTTACTGCACGATTATTATAAAGAATTAAGCAATGTTTCTTTGCACGACAGAATCAGTATTTATAAATTAAAAGAGGACCGAGCCGATGTAATTGTGCCTGCGCTGAAAATCTATATCGCTGTAATGCGATGGGCCGGGGCATCAGAAATATACGTTCCAAAAATAGGGGTAGCCGATGGATTAATCCAGCATTTATGGCAGGAAATGAAAAGGAAGTGATGCGCTAATGTGCTGATATTGCTGATATGATGAAGCAAGATTAGAATTAACGCAAATGTTTGAACGCAGCAAACAAACAGATAATGCAGATTCTTGTTTTATCTGTCTGGAATATTCCGCGTTATTAATAACATTTTTCTGAAGAAATGAAAAGAATACAGAATGATTAGGCAAATTTTATTTTACCGTCATTTTCCAAAGTAATACAGGAACAGAAATCCTCCAGAATTTCCATTTGATGTTTCTCATGAGCTTTTATCAACAATGTTTCACCAACGCTCAAATCCACAATTCTATCTTTGAAAGTAATCCGGCCTTTTCCTTTCCGGCAGATTAAAAAAGCATCGGAAGTAGCTTCATGCAACGGCATTTTTTCACCTACATTCAACGTAACAGCTAAGACTTTGTATTTTTCATTGCAATAGATTTCTTTCATTTCCATCATTCAAATTTTAGAATGCAAAGATGGTTTAATAAAAGTATTTTTTTACTTTTATAGCAAATTAAAACTTTCGCTTTTGGTAATTATTTCAGGTAAATAATGAAAGAATTAATTATAGTAAACAAACAAATAACACAGATTCGCGATTCTTTAAATCTTCATAAGCTTACAGATCAATACATTTACCTGCAATTTCTTTAGCTGCAATCCATCCGCTTGTCCATGCATGTTGAAAATTAAAGCCTCCGGTTATTCCATCTACATTTAAAATTTCACCTGCAAAAAAAAGATGTGGAATCATTTTACTTTCCATTGTATTTGCATCTATTTCGGTTAATTTTATTCCTCCGGCTGTTACAAATTCCTCCTTGAAAGTTGTTTTACCTTTTACCAAAAATTGTTGCGAACACAATTGTTTGGCTAATTGATTTTGTTGCTTTGCCGGAAGGTCTGCCCATCTTATTTCCGGATTGATCCCACATTCCTGCAGATGATATTCCCATAAGCGCTGCGGAAGATTAAATGGATTTTTGTTGATAATTTTTTTTGAAGCAAACTCATTTCGAATCAATTTCAATTTTTCCAAAACAGAATTTTCATGATAATCGGCGAGCCAGTTTATCGAAATTAAAAAATCATAGTTCATTTTTGCAAGTTCTATTGCGGCGAAAGCAGATAATTTTAAAACCGCCGGACCACTAAACCCCCAATGGGTAATGAGTAAAGATCCACGTTGAGAAAATTTAGTTCCGTTTATTTTTACCTGTACATTTTCTGCCGAAATTCCCATTAGTTCTGAAACTGGATTTTTCGGAACATTAAATGTAAACAGCGATGGAACAGGACTTTCAAAAGAATGTCCAAGCCTGGTAAGCCAGTTATATTGATCCGGTTTATGAAAACCACCGCAGGAAACACAAACAAAATCTGCTTCTAAAATATTCCCGTCTTTTGAAAATAATCTGAATATTTCTCCCTTGTTTTTTGCAAAGATTTTTTCAATATTTACGATCTCATGGTTCATGAGAATTTGAACGTGATTTTTATTCGCTTCATGAAGGAGGCAATTAATAATTGCTTCGGAAGAATCCGTTTCCGGAAACATTCTGCCATCACTTTCCGTTTTTAATTTCACATTCTTTTTTTCAAACCATTTTATTGTATCTGTTGTAAAAAAATAATGAAATGCCTGTTTCAAAAATTTTTCACCACGCGGATATCTTTTAATCATTTCTGCAATGCTGAAACATGCATGCGTAACATTGCATCGTCCGCCGCCGCTTATTCTTACTTTACTCAACAACTTATTGGTTTTCTCAATTAATAACACATCAAGGCCGGTGCATTGTGCAGCAGCATTCACAGCGCAGAAAAAACCAGCGGCACCGCCTCCGATTACGATCAGTTTCTTATTCACAAATGCAAGATATTGGAAAAAGTTCATGTCAACTGGAGCTTTGTACGTATTATTTTTTACACATTTTCATTCATGATTTAAGACATAAACTGATGATAGAATATGTAAACAAATTAGCGTTTATTTCTCCGTTTACTGTTAAAAAATAAAGTTTTATGCAATTGTAACTTACACACAATCAGTTACTTTGAGTTCAAAAACTCCATTTTTTTTCAAAGCCATTTTAATTCTGGCATATTACTTGAATATTTTATCTAAAAAAATACACACTATGAAAAAGATCATTTTTTTAATGCTGATTTGCGGATCCATGTTATCCGCCTCAGCCCAGGTAACAGATTCAACCACCACTACTGTTCACAAGTATTATTATTATCCTTCATCCAATATTTATTTTGATGAAGCAACCGGAAATTATTGGTATAAGGATAATACTTCGAATTGGGTAGAAACTCAAACTTTACCAACAACTATAACTATAGAGAAAACCCCGCGATATTCAATAAATTACAATGGTACAGAACCATGGAAAAATAATGCGGCTGATTTAAAAAAATATAAAGTGAAAAAGAACGGAACTGTAAAGATTAAGACCCAAAAAGATGCTGGTCATTAATTGAAAACTTAAGCCTCGTTTTTTTAACGGGGCTTTTTTCATTTCCAATTTTATTTTCTTTCTGCAAATCGGGGTCAACGTCCTTTATCAAATCCTGCAATCTGCAACTTTTTTTATTTGCCAAAAATTTCTTTTTGGATAAATAAACCAATGAACAATTGAAAGTTTTAGCATCGCATTTTTCATTAAATTTGCACTTCCAAAATAGCAATAGATGAAAACTTCCAGTATTATCATTTTAATAGTTATTGCAGCCGCAATTGGTGCATTGTTAATGTACTCTGTTGATTTTTCAACTTATGATACGATCGGTTCTGCAAAAGAAAAACAGGGACAATATGTTCATTTGATCGCCAAACTTGATAAGTCCAAACCCATACAGTATGATGCATTAAAAGATCCAAATTATCTTTCATTTTATGCTGTAGATAGCCTTGGCAACAGCACACAGGTTATTTACAGAAACACCAAGCCAGCAGAACTGGAACAAAGTGAGCGCGTGGTTTTGAAAGGAAAAATGCAAGGAAATGTTTTTGAATGCAATGACATTTTACTCAAATGCCCATCGAAATACAAAGATGATAAAAAACAATTAGAAAAAACGGTTACTCAATATTAAGA